>Ga0099364_10000717_pt1 | contig 56210 bp, 53 predicted proteins | sample TergutTh196P3_FD_73070 | JGI IMG/M metagenome (GOLD analysis project Ga0099364, IMG submission 73070) | Microcerotermes parvus P3 segment gut microbial communities from Pointe-Noire, Republic of the Congo - Th196 P3 | ecosystem: Host-associated > Arthropoda: Insects > Digestive system > Gut ... | reverse complement strand
CCGATAACTTGAAGTCTCGATCGTACTTCTTTCTTGTAACCATAACTATGCATCCTTTCTGGACCCAAAAACCTTAACTTTGAGTCCAGTTTAGGATACACCCTCCAGTGCAGCGTTACCGTCTTACCCAGAGGGCGGGGCGGAGGCCGAGATTGGTATTGGTGACAGGGGGACCGTAGGGCGCATGCCATGCACCATAGCTGTCGAGCGCGCCCCAAGAACCGTACGCGGTACCATTGGTATCTATGGCGCCCGCCATAGTAGCATCGCCGCCACGCGAGCGTGACCACCAAGTACGTGCAACCATCGACTCTGAAGCCTGATGATTACCGGCAGCGACACCTCGTGCAATCTTGCCTAAAACGTTGTCGTTGTACGCACTTGCTGCTGTCCTGCCGTCAGGGAAGTAGCTCAAGATTTCAGTGCCTGAGAGGGCAAAGGTCACAATACCTTGCCCATCTGTTGCCGAGTTCGTTGTGGCATCGGCGTTGCGCGCCGGACTTGACGGGCGTGACTGAGCCTGCGGGAAGGTGGTGAAGGTAACGTTGGCAGCACTTCCCGCGTTTTGTGTCGCCAAGCCGGTCTCCACACCGAAGTTGCGCAGGGTAACATCTCCGGCAATGATGCCAGCGCCGTTTCCAAAGTCGGCCTCTATAGCTGCTGCGTTTAGCGTTGGATAAAGCGCTGGTGTTATGTTGTTCCACCACGTATCCATCGATGATTGCAGGTTTGATACGGCGCTCGGCGAGCTGCCAGAGGCACTGTTAGAAAGCCAGTAGCTGCCGTTACCCGCTGCGTTAAAGACGGGTCCGTCAACTCCGGTAAAGGCAAGTGCAGGATTAGGATGATAGACGTATTTGGTCACGATGAGGTCATAGTCACCCTGTGAGGCAATACGGAAAACCGGAATGCCGTCGACAGTGGCAGCGAGAGGTGAGCCTAAGGTGACGGTATCGGTCCAGCCCATACGATTGCGCGGCTTAGGTGAACCACCTTCCCAGTCGATGGCATCGATTACGACCTTTCCATCTGCGCCCGCTGCGTCCAAAGGTATGCCGTTGCTAGTCAGGCGCCCTTCAGCATCTGACCCATTTCGCATGATAACTGCGTCATCTTGCGTGACGACTTCCATGGTGAGATCGATAGCATAGTAAAAGGCCATGCTGGAGACGTGAAAATCGGGCTGAGCCTCAATGCCTTCGAAGAGATCGGTGCTTGACTCATCGGCCTCAACAACACTTGAGTAGTAGAAGTAGCCATCTTCTGCCAAAACCCACGTGTTAGCAGATCGATGATTGGGACCACCGGCATTCCACTGCTCAAAGGTCATTACGTTTGGCATAATCCAGCGCCAGAATTCAGCAAAAGGGTCATCAGGTCCGTGTCCTGCGTGCGGGGTCCACTGATTATCTGCAACATAAAACCAGGGAGTTTGGGTATCAATAGCTGAGCTTGGCCAGGTACTTGCCGCAGCCATTGCTGCGGTGGCAGTCGCGCTCTCGCTCATAGGTGCACCATATGAGGGATTGGTGATGCTTACCCACGAATCAGTGCTTGCCCCAACGGCCAGCTGCATGAATTCTTTTGCCTGGATGCGTGCGATAAAGGGGATGTTGCCGACGTTATCAACACGCACAAACTTGTCCCACTCGGTTTCACTAGTGCGACTAAATTCATCAATCAGTGCAGCTTCCGGAGTAGCTAAGTTAGCCATCTGGTTGAGCGCATGTTGGACGTTGCCCCATGCAAAAGCACCGAGGAGAAGTAAGAGGAGCGCGATGATGAGAGCGATAAGAGCGTTTTGACGCTTGTGGTTTTTCTTGACGGTGAGTTCGGCTTCTCGTCCGGCTTGTAGACCGGCGAGATAGTCATCAGAAGGGGTGTTTTCGGTAGAGGGCTGTACCTCAGAAAGTGGAGGCCCCCCCCCCCCGCAGGGTGTGGTTATCGTTCATGTTGGCCCTCATCTCGTGCTCGCGCGTCGCAGATGCCACGCAAAGATAACATACTCAGTAACATAACGTACCGTCTTCAGTATAGCACCCCTCCGTATAAACGTAAAACTACCTATTGACAGAATAATACTATATATTATATAGTATTGCATGACGTATTGATTAGCACAGGGAAGGAGGGCGTATGAGTATGCGATTTGCCGTCGCAGGAGCCTTACTCGACGCCTGCGTACTGGGGCTCGTATCCCATGAGCCCGCGTACGGCTACGAGCTTACGCAACGCGCACAGGCTGTCATCGATATCTCCGAATCGACGCTCTATCCGGTGTTGCGCCGTCTGCAAAAGGAAGGGTTGCTCACCACGTTTGACCAGCCTTTTGACGGGCGCAACCGGCGCTACTACAAGATTACCGCCGCCGGTACCGAGAAGCTCGCCGAGCTCGTTGACGCTTGGAAGGACTACACCACCCGTATCGACACGCTGCTGATTGGAGAAGGAGAAACCGCTCATGACTAAAGACCACTTCTTGCACGAGCTACGCACAAAGCTCAAGCACCTGCCGGCCGACGAGGTCGATGCCGCAATGAGCTACTACGAGGAGTACTTCCTCGACGCCGGCCCCGACAACGAGCAGAAGGTCGTCGCCGAGCTCGGCTCGCCCGATGCCATCGCCTCGAAAATCATCGGTGAGTTCGCCATGTCGGACAAACCGGCTGCACAAAAAGGCTCTATGAAGATGCTCTGGATCGTGATCCTCGCCGTCCTCGCCTCGCCCATCGCGCTGCCGTTGGCCTTTGCCGCTATCATGTTGGTATTCGCCCTGCTCATTACCCTCTTCTTTGTGATACTGAGCTTCGGTATCGCCGTGGTCGCAACCATTGCAATGGGTATCATAGCGGTACTTACAGGCCTCGCTGCACTCTTTGTCAACTTCGGCACCGGCCTCTTCAACATCGGGATGGGGCTCTTTGCTATCGGGTGTGGCACGCTGCTCGCCATCGGCATCATCAAGTTAGGACAGCTGTGCGTGAAGGGCATTCAGCATGTACTCGGTTCGCTTCTCGTGAGAAAGGGAGCATAACATGGCAAAGAAAATAGCAATCGCCGCACTGGCCTTGGTGGCCATCAGCATCCCTCTCATGGGTATTGGCCTCATCTTCGGCGTCAGCACAACATATATCGACGGAGGCGGTCTACACGTACAGCCTGAGCAACCCGAAGAGATACGTGAGCTGCTGAGCTCGTATGATGGCACGGCCACCGTATCAATTACCGTAGCCTCGGAAAACCTTATCATTGAACGTGGCGGCACCGAATTCGGCTATCACATTACCAATAGGAGCGGGCAGTCCTTTGAGCACTCACTCTCACGTGACCGGCTCGTCATCGATCAACGCTCTGGTCGCGGCGCATGGGTCATGTTCGGCTGGAACAACTTTGTTCCCGGAAAACGCCTCCCGACGATAACGGTCTACATTCCTGAGGACATGTACCTCGAAAAGCTCGACATCGAGATGGCAAGTGGTGCCGTACGCGTGACCGGGATTGATGCCGCCTCTGTGGAGATCAACGGCGCATCGGGCAACTTCACTGCAACCGACTTGACCGTGGATCGTGAACTCGATGTCGAAGTGGTAAGCGGCAGTACGCACGTTTCGGGTGACCTGCGCGGCGATCTTACGTTTAACTCGGTATCGGGCAACCTCGACATCGAGATCGATGGTGCCGCGGCCGACTACCAGCGTGCAATCGAGGCAGTAAGTGGCAACATCACCGTGAGCGACCCTTCAGGTAAGCTAAACAGCAGCACCCTCGTCACGAGTGATAGCTCCGGCAATCGCCAGACGAGCGGCGCCAACAGGCTTGAGATTGAAGCCGTGAGCGGAAATATCAGCGTACGCTTTTTGCGCTAGCGCGTGCGAGCACAGACAACGCGTTCGATATACAAAAACCCCGCTTAGGCGGGGTTTTTTGTGTCAGGCAACACGAGCCACATGAGCATGCTGACAATACTGATAACCAGTGCACCTAGCAGGCAGCTCCAAAACGACGCAATTACAAGACCGGTGCCGAAAAACGTATTGGCAAGCCACGCGGAAAATGAGAGAAGCGCGGTGTTGATGAGCAGGTTGAAGATACCCAACGACAGAACGATAAGTGGAAACGATATAATTTTGAGTGCAGTGCCAAGCGTTGCGCTGATAAAGCCCAGCACGGCCGCGACAACGAGCAGCGTCCACCACATGTTGCTGTCATAAGCCGCATGGATACCCGGTACAATCCATATCGCCACGGCAACTGCCACAGCCGTTCCGAGCCAGCGGATAAGAAATCTCATGTACGCTCCCTCTCTTTGTGCCCTTTACCTCGTCGTGCCCTCGCCTGCTTGTCGGCCTGTTTCTGCTGCCTATTTGCTTGAATCTCCTGAACATGTGGGGCAAAGTTCTTCCCCAGATGACCCACGCTCAGCGCAATGACGATGACAAGGTAGAGCTGCCCCATCGTTGCCTCAACGACCGAGAGCAAGCGCCCGATCTCACTGGCAGCAGTCAGATCTCCGTAGCCGATGGTGTTGAGCGTCACAAACGAGTAGTAGACGAAGTCGCTGGGCAGGACAGCCCGGTCAATGGGCGCAAAAAATGGGCCAGCCAGTACATCCATAGCGAAAAATATACGCGAGAACAGGATGCCAATGAGCACATAAAACGATGCTGCACCCAAGACGGTCTGTAACGATACCTGCAGGTCACGAAAGAGTGCGAGCGTGAGACCAACGAGAAGGCATAGAATAACGGCAACTTGCACCACGGCGAATACTCCGAGCGTGATGTCGTCACCAATAGGTGATAGCATTGCTGCGATTGTCACAAGTAGCCCGATACCGAGCGCAAGATAGCTCAGTCGCATGGCGGTACGTCCCGACTTCATAAGCCAGAACATAAACGGTATAACGAGCGTCTCGCCCACAAGAACAACGAAGTACGCGAACGTTTCGCGCGGTAGAAAGGAGCTATAAACGACCATGCACAGCGTCAGCAGCAGGAGCGTGCCAAGCCGCTGCGTGCCATCGAAGTACTCGCGCTCAAGAAAGCGTACCTCTGCGACATCCTTTTCGATGTCGCGCTGGACGTTATTGTGCATGCCGTCTGTCATGCAACCATTGTACCGCACTCGCATATACTGCACCCCACGTTTGTCGCTCACACGTTTGACAGGCACATACCGGTCATGGCAGTATGGAGTACTGCTCGACGCGCGCCCTTACCTCAGCTGGATAGAGGGCCTGACTACGAATCAGGACGTCGTAGGTTCGAATCCTACAGGGCGCGCCATCTAACTCGCCAGTTTATACGTCGGGGCAGGTTCAACCGTTCCATCCTCAAGCCACTCAGATATCTGCTCGCGCAGCTTGTACTTCTGAATCTTGCCCGAGCCAGTCATCGGGAACTCGTCGACGAAACAGACGTACTTCGGCGCTTTGTAGCGCGCCATGCGCTCATAGCAGTACTCGCGCACATCGTCTTCGGTTATCTGTGCGCCCTCGTTCTTAATGACAAAGGCAGCACCGATTTCGCCGTACTTTTCGTCCGGCGCGCCAACGACCTGCACATCTTTGACACCGTCGAGCCCATAGAGGAACTCCTCGATTTCGCGCGGATAGATATTCTCGCCACCACGGATAATCATATCCTTGATGCGACCCGTGATGCGATAGTAGCCGTCCTCGTCAACCGTACCGATATCACCCGAGTGCAGCCAGCCGTCCTTATCGATTGCTTCCTCGGTCGCGGCCGGCATGTTGTAGTAGCCCTTCATAACGTTGTAGCCACGGCAACACATCTCGCCAGGCTGATTAGGCGCACAGTCCTCACCGGTGTCAGGATCGACAACACGCACCTCGATGTGCGGCATCTTCGAACCGACCGTCTCACAGCGAACCTTGGGTGAGTCGGTCACATCGGTCATCGTAAAGACAGGGCTTGCCTCAGTTAACCCGTATGAAATCGTGATGTCGGTGCAGTTCATCTCGTTCATCACGCGCTCCATGATATCGACCGGGCACGGCGAGCCAGCCATAATGCCGGTGCGCAGACTACCCATATCGAACTGGTCGAACGCAGGATGTTCGAGCTCGGCGATAAACATTGTGGGGACACCGTAAACCGCCGTGCACCTCTCCTTTTCGATAGCAGCAAGCACCATGAACGGATTGAACTCTTCGAGAAGAACGACCGTCGCACCGTGCGTCAATATTGCCATTATGCCCAGGACACAGCCGAAGCAATGAAAGAGCGGCACCGGCAGACAGACACGCTCGTCGGCCGTAAAACGCTGGCGCTGGCCGATGTAGTAGCCGTTATTCAAGATGTTGCGGCTGGTGAGCTGCACACCTTTGGGGAAGCCGGTCGTACCGCTCGTGTACTGCATATTGATGACATCGTCTGCCTTGGTTGCGGCCGTAGCAGCACGCAAAGCAGCGTCATCCTCGTGCTCGCCCAACAGCAAAAGCTCGGGCACCGAAAAGAACCCGCGATGCTTCTCCGGCCCCAGATAGATGAGCATCTTGAGCAGGGGAAATTTTTCGCTCTTGATATCGCCGCGCTCGGCAGTGGCGAGTTCGGGCACGAGTTCGCGCAAGACCTTGAGGTAGTCAACATCGCGGTACGCATCAATGATGGCGAGTGCTTTAAGGTCGGCCTGCTTCATGACGTAGGCAAGCTCATGGCTCTTGTAGACCGGATTGACGGTCACAAGCACTGCGCCAATTTTGGCGGTGGCAAACATGAAGGTCAGCCAATCGGGGACGTTGCGTGCCCAGATGCCGACGTGGTCACCCTTCTCAATGCCTTGGGTAAGCAGACCTTTCGCAAGCGCATCAACACGCTCGTTGAACTGGCCCCAGCTCCAACGCAGGGCGCGATCGGGCATCACGAGAAAGTCACGCTCGGGATGGGCGACAGCCTCTCGCTCGAAATACTGTCCGATAGACAGATCGGTGTGTAACTCAGCGTATGTGCTCATCAAACAACCCCCTTAAGCCGGCGTATAGACGACCGCGAGAATACGCGCGGGGCCTTCGCTAACGCAACGTACTTGATGAGGTATGACCGAGTCGTAGTAGATAGAATCGCCCGGTTCGAGGACGAACGTATCCTTGCCGTATTCGATCTCGAGCTTACCGTCCAGCATATAGATGAACTCCTCGCCTTCGTGCGTGGTCAACTCGCGTGTTTGAGCTGGTGCGATGTCGATGACGAAGGGGTCCATATGACGTGAGACCTTACCATCGGCAAGCGAAAAGTAATCCGAGGGCGCCTCCTCAGTACCGGTCTCGAGACTGATAACATGGCTGTTCTTTTTGAGATCACCGGTACGCGTCAGTACGGGGCCGAGGCCTTTGTCATCGTCGAGCAACGTGCCAAGGCGCACACCCAACGCACGCGTCAACCCGATGAGCGGCGCCAACGATGGCACCACGCTTGCGTCTTCAATCTGCACAACCGTCTTCAAATCGCACCCGGCGCGCTCGGCCAGCTCCTCTTGGCTCAGTCCGTGCGCCTCGCGTAATGTGGCAAGTTTTGTTCCAATCGACATAATAGTGCTCCTCTCGGTAAGGTGATGCCGGTAGTGAGGCCGGCCTTCGGTTCGGCGGGGTGACGTCACGCTCGTGCTAGAGGCCGTTGTCTCTCACGAGCCTCTCAAGCGTTCCGTCAAGGATTAGCCTACCGATGAACTCATCGAGGTAATCGGCGAGTTCGCGATAGTCCTTTCTGGTCACCATACCGTATTCTTGCACGCCGACGACGTCCTCAAGAATCATGCGTGTGTCGTTTTCGTATGCATGCAGCAGCGATCTATCGGCACTCATCGCATCGATTCTACCGCGAGCCAACGCCGTGCTGGCCTCAGGATACGACCCGAACTCGGTGAACGCGAGGAGCATGCCTTCTATACGTGCAACCTCATCAAGTAGCTCACGCGTTGGTGTACGCATGATGACGCCGATACGTTTGTTATCGAGATCTTCTAACGACGTTATCTCCGCATCAGCGTTAACGAGAAAACCTGTCGCGTTCGTGTAGTACGGCTTGCTAATATTCCACGATTCAGTACGCTCGGGCATAAAGGCAAAGCGCGCGATTAAAACATCAATCTGTCTGTTATCAAGAATGGTTATACCGGTACGCTCGGTCACCGGGACAAACGTAACCCGACTCGAGTCACCGAAAATCGCCTGCGCCAACTCATAGGCGAGGTCGGCCTCAAGCCCACTATACGTGTTGGTCTCCGGGTCAAGCAGCGAAAAGCCCGGTGCGTCGTTGAACACACCGACACGGATCGTACCGCGGCTGCGAATCGCCTGGACCTCCGAAGGAAGTTCAGGTTCCGGCGTGCGAACGCAGCCGCTGAGCAGCGTTCCGAGTGCTGCAACAAGCAGAAGAGCCAGTATGCAGCGTGAGCTATTTGAGGGTGACGGCAGCACCGGCCTCTTCTAGCTTCGTCTTTGCCTCGTCGGCCTTGTCCTTGGCAGCGGCCTCAAGTACGGTGTTCGGGGCACCTTCGACCATGTCCTTCGCTTCTTTGAGGCCAAGTCCGGTTAGTTCGCGGACGACCTTAATGACGGCGATCTTGTTGTCACCAAAGCCTTCGAGCACGACGTCAAAGTCATTCTTCTCTTCGGCGGCACCGCCTGCGTCACCACCGGCAGCAGGAGCCGCACCGGCAACCATCATCGGAGCCGCAGCCGACACGCCAAAGACCTCCTCGAGCTCGGTCACAAGCTCAGAAACCTCAAGCATCGACATGCCTTTTAGTGCCTCAACGATTTCGTCTTTGGTTATAGTACTCTTTGCCATTTTTAGTTCCTTCCTGTTGTTAGGTGGGCACAACGTCTCTTGCACCCTTCCTCTCTACATACCTTGTTATGCTGCTTTTTCCTTTTCCTTGGCAACCGCATCGAGTACGGTCACAAGATCGCGTCCCACACCGGAAAGCACGGTAACCATACCGCGCGACGGGTTGGTAAGCGTTCCGAGCAACTTGGCCATAAGCTCCTCGCGGCTCGGCAGCTTCGAAAACGCTACGATGCTTTCCTGAGAAAGCACCTCATTGTCGACAAGTCCACCCTTAAGCTCAAGCGCTTCGTGCTCCTTGGCAAAGTCCGCAAGTGCCTTTGCGCTCGTAACCGGATCACCGCTGATGAACACAAACGCCGAGGGACCCTGCAGCAAATCGTCCATATCAGGCGATGCGTTCTCACGAAGCGCAATCTGTACGAGACGATTCTTGAGCACGAGCATTTCGCCCCCGGCTTCGCGCACCTTGTTGCGCAAGGCGGCCATTTCGGACACGCTCAAACCACGATAGTCAACGAGCAACATACCGCCTTTTGCGCTATTAAGTCGATCTTTAATAGAGGCTACTGCCTCGAGTTTTGACGGTGCTGGCATATCTTCACCTCCTCTACGGCGAATGTGATTGCTGCAAACAAAAACCCCTCAGCCGTAAGACAAAAGGGGTCGCAATCATCACTCTCCGCGACTACCTCGGCAGGCGGACCTGTATGGACCCTTACGGACCCGATCCTTTACATCCCTAGGGATACCGGCTGTCTTGGGCAGCAAAACACACACGCAATTTTTCGTGCACTGCACATTCTACACTATTTTTGTCAGCGGTGCATAGCCTTTCAGTAAGTTTTTCGTGCCGGCAGGGCCATCAAACTCAACGGAAAGCGAGTCACCCTCAACCGCACGTACTATTCCACGCCCAAATGCCTTGTGGACGACGGCATCGCCAACCTCAAACACGACCATATCGACCTTGTGCGACCGTTTCACCACGCTGCCACTTCCGCCGCCGCCAAAAACAGTGCCTTCGAAGCCACTCGACCCCACACCGGTACGTGCAATGAGCTCATCAGGGATCTCGCCAATGAAACGGCTCATGGGGTTTGCCTTGACCTCGCCGTATGCGCTGCGCGAGGTTGCGTAGGTCAAATGTAACACCTCACGCGCACGCGTAATGGCCACGTACGCCAGTCGTCGCTCTTCCTCAATCGCACCTCCGTTATCGCCCAACATCTGCATGCTCATCATGTGAGGAAAGATCGACTCCTCCATGCCGGCCACAAACACGACAGGGAACTCGAGGCCCTTGGCTGCATGCACCGTCATCAACGTTGCAGCGTCATCGGCAGCCGTGAGAGCATCAAGATCACTGCGCAGTGCGAGCCACTCCATGAAGGCAAAAAGACTATTGTCATCATGAGTCTGTGCGAACTCGGCCGCCACGTTCAGAAACTCACGAATGTTCTCAGCACGAGAGGCTGCCTCATCGGTACGCTCACGCTCGTAAGCTGCCAGAAGCCCGCTGCGGTCGATGATGATATCGACGACGTCTTTGAGGTGACCTTGCAGCGCACGCATCTCAGTCAACATATCGCCAAAATCACGCAGAGCGCCTGCGGAGCGTATTTCGTTGGCAGCAGCCAGCTGTTTGAGCGCCGTTTCAAGGGAAACGCCTCCGTCGCGTGCCGCCTTCTCGATAGTGCTCAGCGTCATATTACCGATACCACGACGCGGAGTATTGATGATACGCTTAAGCGAAATCTCATCGAGCGGATTGACGATTACCTTAAGATACGCCATCAAATCTCGAATCTCGGCGCGATCAAAGTAACGCGTGCCACCCACGATACGATACGGCAATCCTACGCGCAAGAACGCATCTTCAAGCACGCGACTCTGCGCATTCGTGCGGTAAAAGACCGCGAAGTCACTCAGGCAGCGATTTTCCGTGCGTGCAAGCTGCTCTATCTGTCCCGCAATGTAGCGCGCTTCGTCATGCTCGTTCGTTGCCAAATAGACGGCAACGGGATCACCGGCCGCACCTGAAGTAAACAGCTCCTTGGGCTTACGCATTTCGTTATGAGCGATGACCGCGTTGGCTGCCTGCAGGATAGTCGAGGTCGAACGATAGTTTTCCTCAAGCTTAACGATATGGGCATCGGGATAGTCGCGTTCGAACTCGAGAATATTACGGATATCGGCACCACGCCAGCTATAGATAGACTGATCGTCATCGCCCACAACCATTAAGTTGCGATGCTCACGCGCGAGCATCGTCACGATTTCATATTGCGCCTTATTCGTATCTTGATACTCGTCCACATGGATGTAGTGAAAACGCTTCTGGTAGGTAGCGAGCACCTCAGGATGTGTGCGAAAAAGCCTAACAACGTTGACGAGCAGGTCGTCGAAGTCCATCGCGTTATTCTGCCGCAGACGTTCCTGCATGAGCTCATAGACCTGCCCGACCATCTTAAGAAACGGATTGCTCACACCAACATGCTGTGCGTAATCGGCTGCACTGACGAGTGTGTTCTTCGCGTCGCTAATCTTGGCACGCACCCCATTGAGCGAGTAGTGCTTTTCATCGATGTTGAGCTCGGCCATTACCTCTTTGGCAAGCCGCTTTGAGTCGGCTTCGTCATAAATAGTAAAGTTCGATGTATAGCCGAGTTTCTCGGCATGGGCACGCAAGATACGCACGCACATGGCATGAAACGTCATGACCCACATGCCGCCCGCCATACCACCACGCGCATCACGAGTACGGAGGCCGCTTGCATCGTCTGTGCCGGCAACGAGCTCGGTGAGACGCTCGCGCATCTCGACGGCCGCCTTGTTGGTAAAGGTGATAGCAAGAATTTGGTATGGCGCCACGTTCTTATCCTGCACAAGATGAGCAATACGGCAGGTGAGCACACGCGTCTTCCCACTACCCGCGCCTGCCAGAACGAGAAGCGGTCCCTCCGTACGTTGGACCGCCTCAAGTTGCGCTGCGTTTAAGCTCGAAAGATTAATCATATGACGATGGTAACACAGGCAGGGACGCAATAACGACGGTGCCCTCGCCTTGCTTGCTCTGAAGCGTTATCTTGCCTCCGTATATACTGACGATATGCTTGACGATGGAAAGACCTAGGCCGGTACCGCCAACTTTCTTATCCCTGCCGTAGTCGGCGCGAAAGAAACGCTCGAATACGCGCGCCTGATACTCGGGCGGAATACCGATACCGGTGTCCTTGACCGTAAGGATGACATCGCCATTTTCGCGCTTGAGCGAAATATCGACCTGTCCGTCCGGCACGTTATACTTGACAGCATTCTCAATAAGATTGACACACAGCTCGTACATCTGTCGCCTGTTTGCGCGATAGATGATGTCGTCGAGATCCGTGTTAATGGCGATGGTCGTATCATCGGCGATGGGTGAAACAGAATCGACGGCATCGCGTACGACATCGGCAAGATCAAACTCCGCGTACTCCGGAACACCGGCATTTGATTCGAGCTTCGAAACAGTTAAGATGTCGCTTATCAACGCTGACATGCGCTTCGCCTCGGTCTCGATGCGCCGCATAATGTCTGCCTTCTCCTGCTCGCCTTTGACCATGTTCTTGTTGAGCATCTCGGAAAAGCCAAGTATCGAGGTCACCGGAGTTTTAAGCTCGTGCGAAGCGTTTGAGAAAAAATCGCGCTTCTGCTGCTCAAGAGGGTCGGCAACGGTTTCGCTGAACCGACGCGCCAAAAACAACGACAACACAAGCGCAACGAGCATCGCAACCGCGATGGCAGGGAGTTGGATAACGAGATTGTAGAGCAGGCCTGCATAGCTGTGTGCAAGCCGTATGATAGTGCCATCGTCGACCACCGTGGCCGCATACATAAAACGCTCTCCCAGCGTCGAGCTTGCCCTCATCGTGAGGTAGACGCCATCGTTTTGGGTATAACTTTGCGCGTATCGCACCTCTTCGCGCTCGGCATGGTTTTCCATCGTAGCAGCATCGACATCCGAGTCGTCGAGGACGGTACCGTCAGGGGCGATAATCGTGACACGGCTGTTTCCCACTGCACGAGAGAGTGACTTGGCGTCAGGATTGTGAACGTAAGCCTCTGCCGCGGCCAACGTAAGTTTCGTCAGCCACTCTTTCGTTTGGTTTTGGGTGTAAACCGCATAGTTGACCGCAACGATAACATTGGCAACAAGAAGGACGGCACATGAAAGGGCTATGAGCCGATAGTAGATGGCTCGTTTCATCGACTACTCTCCGATGAATCGATAGCCAACGTTGCGCACCGTCTTGATATAAATCGGGTTGTCTGCATCGTCACCGAGCTTTTTGCGCAACGCGCGAACATGGATATCGAGGGTACGTGATTCGCCGATGAAATCAAACCCCCAGATATCACTCAAAAGCTCTTCGCGCGGCACAACACGAGCACGTTCTCGAATGAGCATCCGTAGCAATTCGTACTCCTTAAAGGTGAGATCAAGTGGCTTGTTGCGATGCGTGACCTCGCGTGTACTACCGTTAATGAGTAAGTCGGACGTCTCGAGATTCTCTATGGGAGTCCGCATTCCGTCTTCATCGGTGCGACGAAACATCGAACGAATACGCGCACCGAGCTCCATCACACCAAACGGTTTGACCATGTAGTCGTCGGCACCACAGTCGAGCCCTACGACCTTATCGAGCTCGGTATCTTTCGCCGTAAGCATAATGACCGGTATCCGTTTGGTTTTAGGGTCATTGCGCAGCTGCGTTGTCGCTTCGAGACCGCTGATACCCGGCAGCATGATATCGAATATGACGAGGTCAGGAATATCTTTCTTCATCGCAGCGAGCGCATCCTCTGCGTTATCAAAGGCAACGACCTCATGCGAGAACGAGGTGAGTGCCGTCTTAATCATCTCTCGAATATTGTCGTCGTCTTCAACGACGTATATTTTTTTGCCGGTGTCCTTTGCGTGCGTGCTCTTTTTGCTCACGTTAGTTCTCCCGTATCGGTGCCCTGCAACACCTGATGCTTCTCGTCACCCTCTCCTTAGAAGATAAGCGTGTTCTTGCGTCGGCCAGTCTGCGAGAACCGCACCCATTCGCAGATACTGACCGCATGATCAGCGATGCGCTCGAGATACTTGGCAATCAGCAACAGGTCAATAGCACTATCCATGTTTTGCGGCTGAGTCGTAAATATCTCGACGAGCTCCTTCTTGATCAGCTTGAAATACTTATCGACTTCATCATCCTGCTTCTCGGTAGCTTTTGCAAGGGCAAGGTCACGATTTACGTAGGCAGTCACCGCGTTGCGCACCATTTCGACCACAACGGTAGCCATCTCGGGGATGTGGCTGGGAATACGACGTAGATCGACCGCAGCATCCTTTTTGGTAATGCGACGTGCCAACTCTGCGATACCTGAGGCGTGATCACCGATACATTCCATGTCGGTCGCTATTTTGAGCGCGGTCGTAATCTGGCGCAGGTCGGAGGCGACCGGTTGCTCCCGGGCGATAAGCCACAAACACCGCGACTCGATACGTTTCTCCATCTCGTCGATCTGCTTATCGTTCTTGATAACCGTCTTGCATAGCTCACGATCGTTATCGATGAACCCTTTTACAGAATCGGCGATGGCCGTCTCCACACCGCTTCCCATCTCAATAATCTCGATGTGGAGTTTGCGCAGTTCTTTCTCAAAATTAGGGCGGCTCATGAGGATTCCTTTCGTCGATTGCTGGCGGGTGTCGTCGTGACGGTCGTCTGCTACCCGAAGCGCCCGGTGATGTAGTCTTCGGTACGCTGATCTTGCGGGCTTGAGAAGATTTGCTCGGTCTTATCATGTTCGATAAGTTCACCGAGCAAGAAGAACGCTGTGTGATCCGAGATACGAGCAGCCTGCTGCATGTTGTGCGTGACGATGACGATACAGTACTTCTTTTTGAGCTCGGCGACGAGCTCCTCTATCTTGGTCGTTGATATCGGGTCGAGCGCACTCGTAGGTTCATCCATCAGCAGCACTTCCGGCTGTGTTGCCAACGCGCGCGCAATACAGAGCCGCTGTTGCTGGCCTCCCGAAAGACTGAGCGCCGGTTTTTTGAGCCGGTCCTTAACTTCATCCCAAATCGCTGCATCGGTCAAGCTACGCTCCACAATTTCATCGAGCACAACACGCTTCTTGACACCGTGCATACGCGGCCCATATGCGATATTGTCATAGATACTCATAGGAAACGGATTAGGCGCCTGAAACACCATGCCCACCTTTTTGCGCAAAATCGTGACATCGACACTCTTGTGATACACATCTTCACCATCGAGAAGCACGTCACCAGTAATCTTGACGTTCTCGACGGTATCGTTCATGCGATTCAGTGTCTTCAGGTAGGTAGACTTCCCACAACCGGAAGGTCCGATGAGTGCGGTGACATGATTGCAGATGATGTCCATACCGACATTCTTCAGCGCATGCACGTCACCATAGTAGAGATCGAGATTCTTGGTGTGTATTTTGACGTTGTCACTCATTATCTATCGAGCCCCCTTGCGACAAGACGCATCGACACGTTAAGTGTAATCACGATAACCACGAGCACCGCTGCAATCCCGAATGCCGTGTCATTATCACCGCGTGTGTATGCGTAACGGTAAAGTTCGACCGAAAGTGTCGAGCCAGCGCTTGAGAGCTGGTCGAAGATGCCCCCTTTCGGCATATACATGGCGCTACCACCGGCGGTCAGAAGCAGCGCGGCACTCTCACCTATCATGCGTCCAATCGACAGGATAATACCGGTAAGAATACCCTTGAGCGAGGAGGGCAACAAGATGGTACGTACCGCATACCACTTTGTCGACCCCATGCCTAAGGCACCTTCTCGGTAGGAGTGCGGCACGGCCTTGAGCGCCTCCTGCGTCGTACGAATCATAATGGGAAGCACCATGATAGTGAGGGTCAGTATGCCTGCGATAAGCGAAACCTTAAAGCCGAAGAGCAGACAAAACACCATGTAGCCAAAGACACCGTAAAGAATTGATGGGATACCTGAAAGCGTTTCGGTCGCAAACTCGATAATGCGAACGAACCGCTTGTTTTTTGCGTATTCGTTGAGATAGATAGCGCCACCCACACCGATGGGAACGCAGATGAGCAATGCGAAAAAGATGATGTAAAGCGTATTTATAATGCTCGGGAAGATACCAACGGTCTGCTCGATTGGGTTAGGCGCCGTAAAAAGGAAGTCCGGTGTGATAACAGGAATACCGCGCAACAGAATCGTTGCGATAAAATATACGACCAGCGCAAGGACGCAGCCGGATACCAGATAGATGAGCGCGTAGAATAACTTCTCAAGAGGCCGACTTTTTCCGTCGAAGATGCTGACAGCATTCGAAAGCGGACCGGGCGTGACACGTGTGACAGATTTTTTGTGCTTATCGGCCGGCATTTTTGCCTTCTTTGAGTACGCGATTGAGCACGATGTTGATAATCATGATGAATACGAACAACACCAACCCAATACCGTAGAGGGCTTCACGATGTAAGCCGGTTGAATATGCCCACTCGATAGGGATTGAGGTCGTCAGTAAACGCACCGGCTTGAGCAGCTCTGGCATGATAACAGCGTTTCCCGCCACCATCATGACGGCCATTGCCTCACCGATTGCGCGCCCCGTGCCAAGGACCATTCCGGCCACGATGCCGCTTTTTGCTGCAGGTACGGTGACGCGAAAAATGCTCTGGAGCTTTGTCGATCCGAGAGCCAACGACGCATCTTCGTACTCTCGCGGAACCGCACGAATCGACGTTTCCGACACGCTGATGATAGTCGGCAAAATCATAATGACGAGCACGGTGATTGCAGCAAGCAGACTACCGCTCATCGGAAGGCCGGCGGCGGCTTGAAGCCTGAAGATAAGCGGTACGATAAGGATTGCGCCCAAGAGGCCGTAAACGACCGACGGAATACCGGCAAGCAGATCGATAAGCGATCGACAGACAGCTGCCGGCCTACTAGGCGTCAGTTTAGAGAGAGCTACAGCTACCAAAACACCAACGGGCAACGCGATGAAGATGGCTGACGCGGTTGCCACAATCGATGCAAGAATCATCGGCAGGATGCCGAACTCCGACTGTGCGGGGTCCCACACCTGCCCAAAGAGGAAGTTTCCGACGCCAACCTTCGCAATGATAGGGGCGCCGGAAACAACCATGTAGAACGTCATGCAGATGACACAGATGACGGCGGCCGAACCGCACACCAGAAAGACAATACTCATCGCCCGTTCGACGAGCGACTTCGACCGATGGCGCATCTACTTAACCGGAAGCAAGTTGTTGTCGGCTACAATTCGCTGTCCGACGTCACCCATGACGAAATCGAGGAACGCCTGTGCTGCGGCCGAAAGCGTCGCGCCGGCCTTGGTGAGCAGGTAAAACTCGCGTTTGAGCTCGTACGAGCCATCACGTAAGGCATTGGCCGAAATCTCAACGCCCTCATATTTGACGGCTTTAACCTTGTCGTGATCGACATCGGAGTACGACATATACCCAACGGCATCAGGATTCTGCGAGACCTGTGTTTGCACGGCACCGGTGCTGTTTGCCTCATTCGCCGTTGCCACAATAGCCGTTGAGGGGTCGTCATCCTTCTCAAGCCCGATAATATCGGCAACGGCACCGCGTGTACCCGAGCCGCTCTCACGCGTGATGACGGTAATAGGCGCGTCTTTTCCGCCTACCTCTCGCCAGTTAGTAATGGCACCCGTGAAGATATCCTGAAGGTCAGCTTTGCTGAGGTTTTCGACCTCGTTGTCCTTGTGTACGACAATCGCAATACCATCAATGGCATAGGCGATGGTGTTGAGGCCGTCCTCGGTGCCGTCTGTCTTGAGTTCGCGGCTGGAGTGTCCAATCTCGTAGAGACCGGAGAGCGTGTTCTTGATGCCGTCACCCGACCCGTTCATCTCGAAGTCGATTGTTACGTCCCGGTGCTCATCTTGAAACTGAAAGATAAGCGCATTCATAACCTTTTCGACCGAAGTTGAGCCGCCTGTCTTGACGACCCCACTCAGATTCGCCGAGTCATCGGCGGTACCTGTGTCTGCGGCGCTATTACCACAGCCTGCCACGAACGCCGTCATGAGCAAAATCGCCATGAGTAACCCGACAGCTTTCGCGTGCGTGTTCTTGCGTGTACTTGTTTTCATGCCACCAAACCCCTTTCTCAGGTTTCGATGGCTTAACTGTACGCGATATTGGGCACTGAAAAAGCAAGAAAGGGTATAGTTTGGGTAAAGTTTAGGTAAAGTAGTTACTCTTCGAGAAATCCGAGAAGGACAATCGCATGATTGATGGTCGGACTCTTTGCACCATAGAGTAACGTTACCATGCTTTCTTTCGACCAATCACGAAGTTGCTGAAGCTCTGATTGCTTGCTCGCGTTGTCGGCATCATGCGCAAGCTCTAGCAGATACCGTCCGCGAAACTCCTCGAATCGCTCCGGCTGATGCCCAAACCACTTGCGTAGATCGGGGCTCGGCGAGACATCCTTGAACCACCCATCGAGATCGGCACGCTCTTTCGAGACACCACGAGGCCAGAGCCGATCGACGAGAACGCGCTTGCCGTCCTCGGGCGCTTCAGCGTCATATATGCGCTTAATCTGTAGTGGCATGGGAGGTCCTTTCTGTATAGCAACCGGCAACAATTATTTCTGATACATTAGTCATCCTCAAACATGAATTCGGGTTCGTCGATAGGTTCCTTGTTCCGCACCCTCTCTCGTTGCTCTCTTATAGCCGTAAAAGGACTCTCTATCGACATAGTCGGCGCAGGCTCTAAATATCCTTCGTCATCAGCTGAATCAAACATAGATCTCAGAATAGTGAAGACCCCTAACCCCGCAAATGCAAGACCAAGTCCCAAGTTAATGAAACTATCCCGAACAAATTCAAGGTCGGTAAATAGCAACGGCACAATTATCAGTATGGACCACAAAGGCGCATCGATATCTCCACTGGCATATGCCTGAACCAACATAAGTAAATCACCAAATATCTGGCTCACGATTACACCTAAAACCGCAAAAGTAATGACAATTATCGCCTTTCCTTTTGCAACTTGTTTGCCTCCCAGAAGGTCATACCCTTGAACTGCACAAAAACCAATCACGTAACCAAGTATGGCGACAAACCATCCGAAACTATACACAATAATCCAAGGAATTGCGCCAATCATAACCCCGAGCAAAGCACCGATGGCTCCCGTGAGGTAGCTTCCTTCCCCCTTTACGCTCTGGATGCTGCCGTCAGTTGTGCTACTCACATCCGTTGCGGCTTGCGTATCTTCCGACATCCTTTACGCCTCTCGCGTCGTCTTCTAACAGAATGATTATACCTTGTAACCACAGCTTACTCTCATTCGATATGAAGACTATTTGCAGCAAGCGTTTCGTGTGATAAAAATGTCGGCTACACTTAAGTGATGAATTCATTGCCTGATATGTCACTGCTGGATTCTCCGAATTGTTGCGCAACAAGATATCCTGTGCTCTTGGTGCATGGCATTATGTCGCTCGATTTCGGGAATGGGCTTAACTGGGGACGAATCCCTCGTACCTTGCGCTCTCGAGGAGCAACGGTTGGCTTCGGAAAACAGGACGGCGTTGGATCATGCGCCACCAATGCGGAGCAACTAAAGCATACCATCCACGCACTTCTAGCAGATACCAAAACAGAAAAGGTCAATATCATTGCGCATTCAAAAGGTGGTCTTGATGTTCGTCACCTTTTAACGCAACCGGAAATCGAACCGCTCATTGCTTCTGTGACGACACTCTCTACACCGCATCGGGGGATGAAGGTTATCGATAAGCTAAACCGTCTGCCTCATTTCGCTAAGAAAGCCGGTGCAATGACGATTAACGTATTTTATCGAATACTGGGAGATAAACAGCCCGATTTTTATACTGCCTGTCTCGACATATCACCAACGTCTTGCCAAGCATTGCATGAGATCTTATCTGTCAATAATCCAACGAGCGAAACGGCGATACTATGTCAGAGCTTCGCTGCTCACTTGCCACACCTACGCCGTGATATGTTTACGTTTTTCACGTATGGCCTTGTATCCCGCTATGATGGTGCCAGCGATGGGGTTGTTCCCATTGCGTCTACACGTTGGGGCAACTTTAGAGGCATCCCAAGCACTCGAGGAAAACATGGGGTCTCTCATTTTGATTTGCAAGACCGTTGGCGAAGAGATTTTCTTGATTTTGACATTCCGCTTTTTTATGCTGCCCTCGTTGCCGAACTGAAGGAGCGCGGACTGTGATAGCCCTATGCTATTATTAGCTAAAGTTTTACGAACGGGCCGCCACACGAAAGGATACGCCCATGCTTTCACTCGCTTTGCCTAAAGGTAGCCTCGAAGAGCAGACATACAAACTATTCAACGCTGCTAACCTCAAGCTTTCCAAGCCGGATCGCGGCTATAACCCCGTCGTTAACGATCCGCGCATCGACAAGATAAAGATACTGCGTCCACAAGAAATACCTGGCTACGTCGCGTCAGGCGATTTTGACCTGGGCATATCGGGTCATGATTGGGTAATCGAGAGTGGGGCTGATGTCGTCGAAATTGCCGAATTGCCTTATGCAAAAACCGGCACCGGAAGCGTAAAAATGGTGCTCGCCGTCTCGGAAACATCTCCGATAAAATCTGCCCGTGATATCGCACCCGGCAGCCGCATAACTACCGAGTTCCCCAGCATCACGCAGTCATACTTCGAGCAGCTCGGCATCCCGGTAGAAATCTTTTTCAGCTATGGCGCAACAGAGGCAAAGGTGCCCGATTTCATGGATGCGCTTGTCGACCTCACGGAAACTGGAAGCACTCTTAAACTTAACGATTTGCGCATCATCGAGACCATCCTCGAGTCTACAACCCGTCTATTTACGAATCGCGCCGCCTGGGAAGACCCCGCAAAACGTGAAGCAATGGAAGAGATTCGCACGTTGCTTTTGGGCGCAATCGAAGCCAGGGGACGCGTTTTACTCATAATGAATACGTCTGCCAAGTGCCTCGATACCGTCATCGCAGAACTGCCCGCTATGAAGCAGCCCACTATTAGCGAGCTTCATGATGCGAGCGGCTACTCGCTTTCCACCGTCGCCGATAAATCGAGCGTGAATATCCTGATTCCTCGCCTGAAAGCTGCGGGAGCAGAAGATATTCTCGAGTTGCCGATTAATATGATTGTGCAGTGAGGGCAGATGGCTCGGATAAGTCGGTAAAGTCAAACCTTCAGACTGATAGCCGCAAGATTATGATCACTCTTCATTAGCACGTTTTCGTAGAATGTATTCAGATATTCTTGAGTCGACACCACACCTAGTTCTGCACTGCTGTAGTTAGCTCGTACAAGAGCATCACGAAGCCATTTGGCGTGTTCTGCAAATGGCTCATTGTTGATATTGATGCCGTTTTTGCGCAAATACTTAATCATAAATGTAGAGACTGTGCGAGTGTTTCCTTCTCTGAACGGGTGCACTTCCCATATGCGAGACATGAACCGGGCAATATCGTGTACCTGCTCTTGCGTTATCGGCAAACTATACGACGTATTTTCTTGTTGGTCGAAATCATACGAGAGTGTATCCACTATGCCTCGATAATCGGTGTATGTCACGGTCGCCCCGTTTAGTACAGGTTCATCTTTGCTCAGATTTACGTTCCGCCATACACCAACCCAGTCTTTTGGTAGTGCACCTTCAAATATCGTTTTATGAATACTTTTAAGCATTGCCGGAGAAAACTTAAAGTCATCGATTTCAAGATATGCCGCGATACGAGCAGCTGACATATCCGCTTCTTCAGTCCTACATGACGTATCACTTGCGGCATGTTGCTTGTAGTATTCGGCAACTTTTTTTGGAGCGTCCTGGGTGTCATATTTACCGCTAAGTGTATCCGCTATAACGGTTTCAAGGTACTCGGACGTAGTAAGGCCATCGGCTTTCTGAAGGCCTTTACCTACCTCCCAGTATTCTTTCCTTTTACTGAGGTCTGAGTTCGGCAAAAGTTCTTTATATTCACTTTCGTAAACCACAAGATACCTCCCTTATTGATTATACTATGCATTCGCATAGCAAGTAGTTTTGCAATAACCTCCTGAATAGCTCCTCTTTTGAGTTTTAAGAAATTTTTAGCTCAGTCACCTTAGCTTCCTGCTTTATCAAATAGTCTAATGATCCACAACTTGTATCAACCCATGCAAGGAAATCGTACGGCACAGTTAGCTTGAGCAATTTGAGTGCACGAGCTTTTTCGATTGAATCAACGAAGAACGGAGACTCAGCTTCCCCAAACAAATAAAAATGTCCCTGAATGACATTGCAATTTGAGCAGTGGTTTGCAAGATATGTTGTGTCGGCCTGCTTGGAATAACTGGTGAATACGCCGTATTGCTCCTTGATAAAAGCAAGGACTTCCGGTGCAATCGGCTCCAGCAATGAACATATGGAGACTTCTCCGCTTGCAAAAGTAAAGTTATCTCCATCGATACTGTAGACACTCGGATCGGCGAACTCCATGTACTCGTCAATGCCGTAAGCAATTACTTCCGTCTGCTCACGACATCTAAAGCAAGTATGTTCTCCTACCACAAGATAATAATGCCCGCAAACGATAACTCCCGCTTCTTGTTCGCTAAATATCCATTTGCTAAATTTGTGGTAGTTTTCCCTGTCCTCGACATACCATTTCTTCAGCTCTGGGTTCCATCGCGCACCAAGCTGTTTTGCTTCCTCTTTGTCGTTATAGGGAACACTCAATAATAGACTCATCGCCGCTTCCTCCCGAGTCAATTCCATATCTTATCTTGTTGCCACTCCTTCTTGAATTTATTCGAAAAGCGTCTTGGCTTATGCTCTGATAGCACCTTCTCAAAAGCAGCTACTATTGCTCCCTGCTCTTCATCTTGAAAATTATCAATGTACCTTTCAATTCTTGCAAGCCTTTCTTTAAGAATAGTGTAGTCTAGATGCTCTTCGAGTTTATAGAATTCATCAAAAAGAATTGCTTGTTGCAAGACAATATCATGCAGGCTCACTGAGAAATTGACTACGGTTTTACTGGATATCTTTTCCCTACATGCTGCTTTAGCCTTAAAACATGCAGCTTCAAAATCATCATTAGCGAGCATAATTGCTTTTGTATCATTGTCAAAATCTTCTAGAAAATAATTGAATGTTTCGTCATCACCTGCTTCACTTGCCTGAACAATACGCTGCAATGAAGTAAGCCCACACAAGAGAAAGTGCTCTATAGCGTAAACGTTTCTGAGAACTTCTTGTGCAAATTCGTATTCCGTTTTCCCTGCTAGTTCTCTTTTCCAAGTACTTATACCTATGATTGCCACAATCGCGCCAATAATCGAAACAACAGCGACAATTCCATCCTTGGTCACTGAGGCAAATGCAGCAGTTGTGGTTGCGAGAAGTGAATCCATTATGCTCCATTCCAATAGGGTTTCTCGCAGTAGTACATATTCTATTCTGGCTCAGTAAGGTTTTCTGGGTCATTGATTAACAGTTTGACTAAATCGCCCCGCTTGAGCCCGCTGTTCTTCAGGCCCAAATCTTTTCGCATCGCCCCTATGATGTCATCTACCAAAAAGACAGACTCATTCGAACCTCCACTGCCCTTGAAAGTCCCGTACGCCTTCAAGACTTTAGGTGAACCCCACATCATCACATTGGCAGTAAACTCATAGAAGAATTCTTCGAGACTTTCCATATCTTCACTGCCTAATTCATCCTCGTCTGAATTGCGCATAAATTCAATTACTTTGCTCAAAAATGATTCGTACACTTTGGCTTTCTGCGGACGATGCGCCTCAGCGATTTCACGCGATTTTATTCTCTGTTGGGAAACCACAACCGCGCCAATACCTGCAGTAACAGTTCCGAAAACCGTAATGGCAGCAGCAATTACCTCAATGCTTTGTGATAGGAACCACGAGCCTCCTGTTTTGAGTACCCAGAAAAGCGTAGCACCCATAGCCAAGAGCAAGGCAACACCGAGTAACGTATTTAGTTTCTCTTTTAGTTTCATGCCCCAATAACCCCTCTAAGTCAACAAGTAAACGAATCAAGACATCATCATGAGTGTGCTCACGTCTAATTGTATCGCAGAAACAGCGCAACAATAGATGAGAGTACCAACCTCACGTGCTACCATAATAGTTATTACTGATAGTGCATGGGTTAGGAAATGGTGATTTTTTGCGAAAGACAATAGTAACCACAATCATTACCGTAGTCGTTGCGACGATAACAACTGCCGCAATCCCTTTTCTTCGCGATGGCGTAATGGCATTTTTTCGTTGGACTTGGACCTTCCCAATGGACGACAGCCAGTCTTCCTCTCCTGTCTGGCCGCTTGTTTTCATAGTCTTTGCAGTTGTTGGGCTATTTTGTGGACTCGATGTATTTTCGAGGGACCCACACAAGAGCCCTCCGTATTCCGACTATACCGCCGACAGTCTCTTAGGCGCAAAGTGGCGATGGGACTGGAATGTGGACGGCGTGACCAATCTCATGTGTTATTGCCCCGAGTGCGACATGCAGCTCGTTGAACACTGCGACATTGATGAATCCAGTAATTTCATTTGCGAGCACTGTAATGACAAAGTGGTCTTCTCAAGAAAGGGTCCTGCGGGTGAGGCTTTCAATGCTGCTACAAGAGAAATACTCCGGCGCATGCGAACTGAGAAGTTGCCTCAATCCTGACAAACATTTTCGGTCCTTGTCACCCTTAAAATTCCCTGAGTGTTTTATGAATAGACCGTGGCATCAATATGCCTTTGCTGAATTCTGATATACTCTTCACTCTACAAGGCTCCTTGTGCGTTCCCCTTCATCATGAGTACTTGCCGCCTTTCCTGGTTTTGGTCTACCAATTGCACATCCTATAGCTGCTTTCTACAGTCCATATTTCACAAATATTGCTCCCGCCTACTCATCCATTGCTTCAAGATACGATTTTGCTAACGGGATATACTTTTCCTTAAACCTATCCTGTGCATCACGGCAGGTATCGAGTAGCCATCCCTTATCTTGCGGATAATTACGGAGGCCACGGATATAAAAATCTCGCTTTTCATCAAGAATGATAAACGGCATGATGTTATGGCGCATGCATTCTTTGAGCATGACGAGTCTGCCCACACGACCATTGCCATCGCTAAATGGGTGGACGGCCTCAAAATGATAGTGGAAATCTACGATGTCGTCAAAGCTATGATCTTTTTGACTCTCGTACGAGCTCAATAGACTTTGCATTTCGGCAGCAACCTCATCAGGTTGAGTCGTCTTGGTATCTCCGATAGTGTTCTCGAACTTTTTATATTCGCCGACCGCAAACATGGGACTATCTGCTTGTTTAGTGTTGGCTTTAAGAATAGCGTGCAGTTTGCATATGTATTCATCGCTCAGAGGTTCACCTATTGTGTCTAGGATAAAATCGAATGCAACAAAGTGGTTCTTTGCTTCTGCAATATCATCAAGAGGAATACCATTGCCCGTAATCTTGTTACGCTCAAAAACCATGCGCGTTTGATCTGGAGTCAACACACTACCTTCCATGTGATTGCTGTTGTAGGCAAAGTCACATTGCGTGTTTTTATATATGTTACCTTCGACAGCATATTCGCGCTGGTGAAGATAGATTTCTAGTAGCTCTGCGGTAGTCATAGATTTTGCCTCCTGCTTAAGTATACTATGCAAAATCTTACAAGAGTTGCCCGCATGTAAAAGACTTCTACTACTCCCACTCGATGAGGGAATTGGGGCGATTCTGGTGATGGAGTGTGCTGTGGTTGGATTTCATGAATTCCAGTATACCTTGTCTGTTGGAGTAGTGTGGGTGTTGATACTCATATGGTACTCACGTCCACACCTCGCCTGCCCGCAATCCCGTCGCCTTAAGCCCTCCTGTATGCCCAGTTAATAATTGCCCTTCGCCGGCGTATCCTAGATATCATTTCAAGGATCGATTTTGCTTTGGTGAAAGAAATGCTCCTCGGACAGCCTGATTGTACTTCCTCAGCATAGTATTAAACTTTTTCTCAAGACTCTTTCTCTCTTTTGGATGCTCTTGGAGAGTCCACATATTAATGAAAGTAACTCTTGCTCTTAACGCAGGATTTCTTACTTCCTTGATATTCTTCTCAACCTCAGCCGCATATGTTAACAGTGTGTCCTCGTCTAAAAGATTGCGTAATGCAGCAAGAATTGCCATATAGCTAATCCACTCACCCTCTGTGGAATCAGCATCAGGGGTTTCGTTCAGCAACTCAATGCATGGCTTAACCAATACTGAACTTCGAAACGATCTTTCTGCCAACATGATAATTGCACCATCGGTAGCAATATCAGGAATAGGATTACCGTGAGATTCTGCAAAAGTCTTGAAATTTTCCTTAATGCTCGAAGTTTCTGCTATCGCTGATTTAATACCTTCAATACGCAATGGCAATGGTGTATGCCATCCAGCCTGAAGCAGCCTGCCAAATAAGAATTTCTTTATTGCAGCAAAATCGCTCGTATCGCCCGAATAGCCAATCAACGCACGCATGGTGTCCTGAGGAATCTCTCTTCTGTGCCCAAAATAGAAAAATATAATGTCACTCCAATTGTCATCATAATATGTCTTGGCAGCCCATTCGGGAATCGGTTCTTCAATCTTTTCCGGTTCCTGCATAACATAGAGTGCGCAAAAATAGTCCAGAAATGAACGATGCTTGAACTTTACTGAATTTCCAATTGTAATAATCTCCGACCGCTCAAGACAAGATACGAATTCATCTTTCCTTGTGACGTCATATGCATATTTGGAAAAATGGGTATCGATAAAAGTATCAAAATCTCCTCGGGGAATCTCCGTACGATTCTTCTTGTAAAACTCCCTGAACGCCAGAGAGGCAAGAAGGCGCTTTCTGATCTGATAATCAAAAAGAACCTCAATTCCCTTCTTGATATCATTTTTCCCTAACACTTCGTCAGTGAATCTGTCGTAAAGTTCTCCAATGGTGGCTGGAATCTCATCTGCGTCTTCAGCAATTTGTACAAGAAGCAGTAGCGATAGCGGGGTTAACGCCAAGTTCCGGTTTACTTCCGATAGAGCGTTTTTCAACTCTTGCAAAATGTTTTCGTTTTTTACCATTTGTTCAAAAAACTGAACCGCTTGACCAACTTCAAACGGCAACATTTCATATTTGGTAAATCCTTCTGGGGTAACGGCAAGTGACCCCACATTATTCCTGCTGGTAAGTATTAAGCTTGCACCCAATTGTTCTGCAAAAATATCCGCATTGCTAATTATTTGTGAGTGCTGCTCGCGCGGAGCCTCATCTAATCCATCGATATGAATCGCAGAAATCTTATATTTTTCGTCAGGAATGCTCTCGGGGATTGTGCGCTTGATCAACTCTTCAACGGAATTGATGTCTTTCATAATTACTGCTGGGACAAAAATTGGAAACGAAAGTACCGCAAGACCTTTATTTTTGAGTGAATCTGCGGCTGCTCGATGCAGCCCATCGATTGTCAATTTTTTGAGAGATGCTGATTTTCCAACACCAGGCTCTCCTACAATCAAAATTTTTCTTCTTTGCTTCGAGCTTACATCAAGTTTGTTTAGTCCCATCTTTTTTCCAGACATGAGCTCTTTGTAGTCATAATCATCAGTCTGATAATCATCTTTAGTCTGCATAAGAATTGGATCCACAAATACATCTGTGAGTTTTGTAGTTGAGCCAGCAAGAGCAAGGTGGTTTGTATCTAGACCTACAGATGTCTCGTCAAGAAAGGTTAGTAGGTTTCCATGAAAGTAGACTTCTGGGAAGTGTTCAACAAAATTTTTGTCAAGCATTTCTGCATCGAAAAATCTAATTTTCGTATCAGGAAATTCATTCTCAATCTTTTTGCGTGCATTTGGAAAGATTTTCCCAGACATGACAACCCAAACCTGATCGACCTGCAGTGAGGAGATAACATCCGGAACTTCAGCTGATATCTTGAGCGCAGAGCGAGTCTGACTGACTATTTCGTCAATCTTCCCCTTGGCCTCTCCAGTGATTTTTCCAGTTTTCACTACAACTGCAAACACTTGCGACCCATATGGCTCAGGAGAAGTTATTACAATGTCTTTGCCGTACTCATTCGATCCATGCGTATGGTGCGGCGTTGCATCAGGCATCATCCTTTGGAATAACTCAATTAGGGCTAGACGAAACTCCTGCTCCGTAAGAGCAGCTATGATTTCTTTACGATCTTTTGGAGCAATTCCTTTAGCATAACTGCTACTGCTCGACATAGTTTTCCTCCTGCACTGCGACCCACACATCAACAATTTTACAGTATACAATTTTGCTCGCCAAAACCAGCCCTATGCAGCGAACTGGCATCTGACTATGGATACTTTCCGCCGACACCACATAAGACCTTTAGTCGAGTTGCCTATCAAGTTCAGCCACTGCCCTTTTGCTGCCATACTGCGCGGCAAGTTGTAGATATCGTTGTGCACGAGAATCATCATTGGCATTATATAGCTCATACAATCGCCAACAAGAACCAGAATGCCCCAAATCTGCTCCCTCACGCCAAAGCCTCTCTGCTTCATAAATATCCTTCTTGACGCCACGTCCTTCTGAAAGCAATACACCCAACGCACATCTGCCACGTAAGCTTTTTCCTTCAGTTGCTTGCTCATACCACCCAAAGGCCTCTGCGTGGTTGCCAGCCTGTTCATGTAAGCGACCCTGTATGTACATAGCCTCCACATCATTTCGCTCTAGACAGTTTTTGAAATTCTCGGATAAAGCTGGCGACATAAACAGGTACATTCCAAACGTGAGGTCATCTAACTCCAATCTAGCCTGTAGTTCCTTGTTATAAAATCCACATGAAAGATTGCTGATAATTATTGCTTTTTCAAGAAAGTACAGTGCCTGCTCCTCATCGCGCAAAGCAAAATATGCCTTACTCATCGTAAAGCAAAGCCAAGCATAATATCGTGATTCTGAATCATGTAAGTCTTTATCAATGCCAGCCAGAGCACTTTTCAGTCTTTCGACAATCTCACTATCAATAACGGCATGAGGCTCGCGAGTTGGTGCAAGGGCTTCTGTAGATCGTATCGTCGAAACAAGCAGCACATCGGAAATACTGACGGTAAAACCTTTTATGAGGGATTCAATTTTAATATACCAAGCCTGCAACCTAGCTTCAGCTGAACTGTCTTTTTCCTTCAAGACTTGATTGGCAATTCTGATTGCGTCAGGGGCTGTGCGATCATCTCTAAATGCACAAATTGCAAATTGCAGCCTCACGCCTTTTATCCAAGGTAAAGCAGCGTTCTCATCCTGGAAAATATCATGTATCTCGCTTTCGGTTCTACTCAACAACTCAGCAATATCTGTGGCGTCTTCGTCGCATACTTCGTCCCTAAACCGGCTATGAATAATTGATGCATGTTGATCGGGATTATCCACAGTCCTCATAGAACGCCACTCAGCGGCCTTACGAGAATCCTTATGGCAGACAGCATACGCACTGTCAATAATACCAGCAAGTAATTGAAAAGAATCTCGATTTTCATTTTTTTGCTCAATAATGCGTTCACGTATTCGCTCGATATATGGTCGCATATTTTTGAAATCACTAACAAAAGAAGAGTAGGCATTGGTGCGGTAGGAGACAACGGCGTCTATTAGTGCGCCCGTGCTTCTGTCAAAGCTATCCCTAAAAGCAAATAGCTCAACCAATTCTCGCTGAAGTGGCGGCATAGTGTACGCATCAACATCTCCATGCAGTGTAATTTTTTCCAAGTTTAGCCAATGCTGTCTTTCTAGACTACGCATTGTCCGATAATCTATTTTGAACCATATCAAAAAACGATCAGTAAATTTTTCTTCTCTAAATACACTTAATTTTCCTAAGGTTTCCTTGAGATGATCCTCCATCATGTCTATTTGAAATACCCTTTCAAGCCACCGTGCCAGCTTGATGCTCGTTCTTTTTACACCGTCCTCACACTCCTCGACTTCTACGATATTAAAAGCGTGAATTCCTCTTCGTTCAAGCTCAATCAGTATCTCACTCCCCTTTGCATTTCTAAAAGCTAATGCCAAGGCTCGAATCAAAAAAGGAACACCTCCTGCATATGAGCAAATAGCGGTCACAGCATCATTGCGTAATTCTGGATATTCGGTCTTTGCATATTCCTTTGCCTCCCTGCTATCTACAAAAAGTGGCATAATATGCGAATTGGATAATCTTTGTCCGCGAAAATCGAGATTCTTGATACTTGAAGCCACAACAACTGAAGTGTTGGGAAGATTACACAGAAATGAAAGTGCGTCGAATTGCTCCTGATCGTTGATTCTGGTCAAAAATAGCAGCAAACTTCCATTGAAGTTTTCGAGATAACTCTTTATATCCCCTTCGCTTTTTTCAAGATCACTAGAAAGAGGTCTTCCTAGTTTCTGAGACAATTGACGTAGTAAGGTGTCGGTGCTTCCACAAAACTCAAAATAACCAATATGGTCAAATCTCTCCTGCAACTCATTCGCCAAAAGTCTACAAAAATAACGCTTTCCTGTACCTGGAAGACCAGTTATTACGACAATATTGTTTTTTCCAGGAATTAATGTTTTGCCTATATTCTCGTATAGCTTTTTGTGCTCTTTACCAACTATGCTTGATGTGCTGGGCAATCCCTGCTCGGGGCGTTCGGTAATCCATTTTTTGCTATAGTTTTTGGAATCTTCCTTTTCCTTCTGCGCAGTTTTGCTCTTATCCTCGCGCTTCACATAGTAGACAATTAGCGGAGCCGCAATCCCAACGACAAGTGCAAGCAATCCAGTAATGATGGCAACTTTGATATCAATATGCAAGATGAATCCTTCCCACAGAGATTTACTTCTGCCTTGGAATGTATGCTATGCGCCTAGGACACAACATTCACATACGGGCTATATGCATCTTTCCATTCTTCATACTCATCTTCAGTAATCTTTCCACCCTGAAGCTCATTCTTCTTTTTCGCCCAATCACGCAAGAACTCACGCATCAGTCTATTCTGAGGAACAAGGCAACCCTTACTTCCCAGCGTATCGGGTTCCAGTCTCCCTGTTTCTTCAAAACGAAACAGCGCATGAATCGCCTGTTCATTAGTGAGGATTCCAAAATCCGTCAACGCTTCTGGACGAATCTCAAGTGCTACTGCAATCATCTCAAGGTGTTTCGGCTTGGGATTCCTGTCCCCCAGCTCATAGCTTCTCAGAGCAGACTCACTCAAGCCAGCAAGCTCCGCGAGTTGCTTTTGCGTCAATTTCTTGCGCTGTCGCATCTTGAAGATTTTGTTCCCCAATAGCTTGCGATCTGTTCTGTCCACTCTACTCCCTTACTCTCTCATAAACCTAGCTCCCCCATCATACCGCATCACAAAAATGTGAGCAACCCTCATTAACATCACACATTTGTGATATTACTCTATAAATCTCACGTATTTATAAGTATCAATAGAGAGAAGCGTATGGTGTCAGCAAGATTAATCGAAGCGGAGGAGGTTGCAAACAGCCTTGGAGGTTAGCAGGTCCTACGCCTATAAGGTCATCCGTAAACTCAACAAAGAACTTGAAGGCATCGAATTTCTTGTCGTTCCAGGCAAGGTTAATGCACAGTTCTTTGAAGAGAGGTTTTTCGCCACTCCACAAACAAAGAGAGAAAACGGCTGTGGCGGCAAGTAAAGATGCAAAACGTGGCACATAGATTGTACAATGCTGGTATGTCGACTGGCAGAGTAATCGTCGCAAGAAAACTAAGCGTGGATTTTCTGGCCAGAAGATTGCGCAGGACTGGGAGCGCAACTTCCTTGCGCGTAATAATGGGTCACCAACCATGCCATTCGAGATGTTCCACGAACTGTATACAGAAGGCATCAAGCCACGTCTCAAGCGAAACACATGGAATACCAAAGTGCACATCATCGAAACAAAAATACTTCCCCACTTTAAGGGAAGACCCCTCAACAAGATCGAGGGAAGTGACATCTCAAAATGGGAAAGCGCTCTTATGAATACTACAACATCAAGCGGACTGTCCTGCGTTCCCACGTATCTGCGCACTGTAGCCAATCTTCGTCGTACCTTAGTAGCCTAGCGCTCTCTGTTGTTGTCTGGGGAATCACTAATAACGCGACCGCTTGATGCCGTTTTTGCAATAGCAAATCCTGATACGCCAGAAAGAACCGGTAAGCCAGCTTCAGCTGAAATAACTTCTGCAAGCAACAAAATAGCAAGAACAATGACAATAAAAATCGCTAGGATGATTTGCCCATACGCTGTCAGATACTCGTTTCTGCGCTGAAGATATTCGGAATACCTGCCATCCATTTTCCTAAAATGCAGTCTTGAATAGCTCGGATCACAACAGCATTTCTCATGCCGAGCGCATGAGCTACAATCAGTCTCACGTTTCAGGAAAAAGTGATATCCCGACAAGATTATTCCGCCGCCAAGAATAAGACCAACAAGGCCCACAAGGATGCATAGATATATCACATTGAATTCATGCACAATTTCCCCATTCGCTCTGGCATTATCTGTATGACCACATATAGTATATTCGATATCTACGATCTTGCGAGTATCGGAAATCAGGCGTGAGTACTGTATGAGTATCAGAATTTGCGGTTTTTCGTGACACCATAGATTCTGTGAGCACCAAGCATACGAGGCGCATGACTACCGTAGATTACTAAAGAAACTGTCGAGAAAACTTGATATTGAAAACAAATCAAAACAGACAAACCGAAATTTTAAATGGCAATTCTCTGACGATCCGTAATTCAATTGGCTTGTGGCTACTCCATAGTCATCAGTACACCATGTAGGCAATTATTGCCGCAACAGCACCTAAATCATAACATCACAATAATATGCAGAACTACTCCCATTCAATCGTGGAGGGGGGTTTGGGGGTGATGTCGTAGGCGACACGATTGATGCCGTCGACTTCGGTGGCGATGCGGGTTGCCATCTTGGTGAGCAGGTCGTAGGGAAGCTCGGCCGGCTCGGCGGTCATGGCATCACGTGAGGTGACAGCACGGATGATAACCGGGTGCGCGTAGGTGCGCTCGCCATCTTTTGTGCCGGTACACTGGATATCGGGCAGCACACAAAAATACTGCCAGACGTTGTGCTCCGTATCCCAGGCTTCGATTTCTTCACGCACAATAGCATCGGCCTCGCGTAGCATATCAAGCTTCTCTTTCGTAAGCGCTCCAATGACGCGTACGCCCAAACCGGGACCGGGGAACGGTTGACGCTGGACGATATGGTCGGGCAAGCCAAGCGCAGAGCCGATAAGACGCACCTCGTCCTTGTAAAAATACATCAATGGCTCGACCAACTCGAAACTCACGCCCGGTGGAAAGGGCACAACATTGTGATGGCTTTTGACGTGGCCACTGCCCTCGGCACCGCTCTCAATGATGTCAGGATATATGGTACCTTGCGCGAGCCACTTTACCCCGTCGAGTTTCTCGGCCTCCTCGAAGAAGATTTTCCAGAATTCGCTCCCAATGATTTTGCGCTTTTCTTCCGGGTCGGTCACGTCCGCCAGCAATGCAAGATAGCGGTTCTCGGCTTTCAGGTGCACGAGGTCTATACCGAACTGATTGCGAAAGACTTCCTCAATCTGCGCCGGTTCATCTTTGCGCATGAGACCGTGGTCGACGAATATGCAGGTCAACTGATCGCCGATAGCACGGTGTAGCAGCGTAGCAACAACCGCACTGTCAACACCACCGGAAAGCGCACAGATAACGCGATCAGAACCGAGCGTCTCGCGCAGCTGAGCAACTTGCTCACTGACAAGCGCATCGATAGCCTCGGGTGTTGAGAAATCATAGTCCGGTCGTGTCATCACTGCCTCTTCCTACACATTGAACTTAAAGTGTATCACGTCCCCATCTTGGACTATGTACTCCTTGCCCTCAAGGCGAAGCTTACCCGCCTCGCGCGCGCCCTTTTCCCCGCCGCATGCGATGTAATCTTCGTAGCCGATAACCTCGGCCTTGATGAACCCGCGCTCGAAATCGGTATGAATAACGCCCGCTGCTTGGGGAGCCTTCGCGCCGATAGGCACCGTCCACGCTCGCACCTCTTTTTCGCCAGCGGTAAAGAAGCTTTGCAGGCCAAGCAGACGATATGCTTCACGAATGAGCGTGTTGAGCCCCGGCTCCTCAAGCCCAAGAGCCGTAAGGTATTCGTCGGCCTCCGCATGTTCGAGCTCCACGAGATCGTACTCGACCTTCGCGCAGATGGGTATCGGTGCCACACTATCGATAGGTTCAAGCACGACTCCGAGCTGCTCCTCGCTGATATTCGCTAGATAGAGCACCGGCTTCATCGTGAGCAGGTGTAAATCGCGCACGAGCTCACGTTCCTCGTCAGTCATCGGCATCGAACCGGCACGATGTCCCGCCTCAAGATGTGCCACTAGACGTTGCACAACCTCTAGCTTGGGTGCAAATGCCTTGTCTTTTTTCGCCTCTTTTTCAAGACGTTCAGCCGCTTTTGACACCGTCGCAAGGTCTGCAAGAACCAGCTCAAGCCGGATGGTCTCGACATCACTTGCCGGATTAACGGTGCCGTCAACGTGGATGATGTTCTCGTCGTCGAAGTAGCGCACAACCTCAACGATAGCGTCGGTCTCACGAATGTTAGCCAAGAACTGGTTGCCGAGCCCAGCCCCCTCGCTTGCGCCCTTCACCAGCCCGGCGATATCGACGAACTCGACCGTTGCGGGCACCACCTGCTGGGGCTGCACAATCTCGGCAAGCGCATCGAGACGCGAGTCGGGTACCGTAACAATACCGGTGTTCGGCTCGATGGTAGCAAACGGATAGTTCGCCGCCTCGACCTGATGGTGGGTCAAAGCGGCGAACAGGGTAGATTTTCCTACGTTAGGTAATCCAACTATGCCTATCGAAAGTGGCATGATATCCAAAGCACTTAAAATGTCACGGCTACATGCCCATTCCCATACCGCCCATATCAGGCATCGCCGGCGCAGCACCTGCCTCAACAGGAACTTCACTGACAGTCGCCTCGGTGATGAGAATCATGCTGGCGATCGATGCAGCATTCTGCAGTGCCGTGCGCACGACCTTTACCGGATCGATAACGCCCATCTTGAGCATATCGGCGTACTCACCCGTCGCAGCGTTCAGGCCTTCGCCTGTCTTGAGCGATTTCACCTTCTCGACGACGACCGAACCCTCAAAGCCGGCGTTATTGGCGATAGTGCGCATCGGCGCATCGAGCGCACGACGCACGATGTCGACACCGACGTTTTCGTCTTCCTCAAGCCCCTTGATGCTGTCTAGTGCACTACGTGCATTAACGAGTGCGACGCCGCCACCGGCGACGATACCCTCTTCAACGGCGGCACGGGTCGCTTGCAGTGCATCCTCGACGCGCAGCTTCTTTTCCTTGAGCTCAACCTCAGTCGCGGCACCCACCTTGATGACAGCCACGCCACCAGCGAGCTTTGCGACACGCTCAGAAAGCTTCTCGATGTCAAAATCGCTGTCGCTGTTCTCGATTTCGCCCTTAATCTGCTTGACGCGTGCTTCGATTTGGCTCTTGTCGCCGGCACCGTCGATAATCGTCGTGCTCTCCTTGGTAATCTTGACGGTCTTAGCGCGCCCAAGCGCAGAAAGCTCAGCGTTCTCGAGCGTCAAGCCCATGTCAGCGGTGATGACCTGACCACCGGTCAAGATAGCGATGTCCTCAAGCTGACGCTTACGGCGGTCTCCGAAGCCCGGAGCCTTAACAGCAACGGCAGTAAACGTACCGCGTAGCTTGTTTACGAGCAGCGTGGCGAGTGCCTCACCCTCAAGGTCCTCAGCGATAATCAGCAACTGCTTACCGGCCTGCATGACCTTCTCAAGAATCGGCAGCAGATCCTGAATCGAGCTGATTTTCGCATCGGTAATCAAGATATAGGGGTCGCTGAGTGCGGCCTCCATGCGCTCGGTATCGGTCACCATGTAAGGCGAGAGGTAGCCCTTCTCAAACTGCATGCCCTCAACGGTGTCGATGTCGATACCGAAGGTCTGGCTCTCCTCGACAGTGATGACGCCCTCCTTGCCAACGATATCCATCGCCTCGGCAATTTTCTCACCGATAACCGCATCACCGGCAGAAATCGTGCCGACATGCGCGATGTCGTCCTTACCACCGACCTTCTTGCTGTTCGCCTTGACGGTCTCGACGGCTGTTTCAACGGCCTTTTCGATACCACGACGGAGCGCGAGCGGATTAGCGCCCGCGGAAACGTTGCGAAGACCCTCGTTAGTGATAACCTGCGCGAGCAACGTCGCAGTGGTCGTACCGTCACCGGCAACATCGTTCGTCTTAATGGCAACTTCCTTGACAAGCTGTGCGCCCATGTTCTCAATTGCGTCGTCAAGGTCAATCTCGCGCGCAATCGTCACACCGTCGTTCGTAATCGCCGGTGCACCGAACTTTTTCTCAAGCACGACGTAGCGACCCTTTGGACCCAGCGTCACCTTGACCGCATCGGCGAGTTTGCCCACACCGGTGGCGAGACCGTGACGTGCGTCCTCATTAAACGTAATATCCTTGGACATGGTTCCTCCCTATTTCTTATCTCGTAACTTTATCGCTTGTGCTACTGCACAATTGCATATACGTCATCGGCACGGAGAATCATGTACTCCTCGCCGTCAATCTTTACCTCGGTACCACCATACTTACTGTAAATAACGATGTCACCAGCATTGATCCCCATCGGGATGGGAGTGCCGTCCTCACGAAGGCGACCCTCGCCGACGGCCAGCACTTCACCACGCTGCGGCTTCTCTTTGGCCGTATCAGCCAGGATAATGCCACTTTTCGTGGTGGTTTCCGCCTCGGCTTGCTTGACAATCAAGCGATCTCCGATTGGCTTCAAGTTCATAGCTTCCTCCTTGTTTTTTCTACGCATCTATCTCTACGTACTTGCCCACACATTTCTCACGCATGCCAACTATAGTAGCGCAATATGGGAAATTGTGTAGCGATTATAAGCCTTTTTTATAGATTTGTCAAAATATGAGTGAATGACGCTCATATTTTCTGCATTACAGAGTGGGTGGGCACACAGGGATGTTCATCGTGAGCAACAGTAAATCACGCCGCCCGACGCATAAAGGAAGCGTGATAGGTCGGATAGACGAGCAGATGAGAGACCAAAACGTTCCTATCGGCATAGACGGTAATGTTCGTGCCATCAGAGGTGACCACGATGTTGCCATGCATATCGGTGCGGTAAACCTTCACCGAACTCAGAGCATCTAGCACCACCGCATCAGGGTGGCCATACCTGTTTCCCTCACCGACCGAGATGATTGCATACGAGGGTGATAAAATCGATACGAGTTCTTCGTTAGTGCTCGTTTTACTTCCATGATGTCCGACCTGCAAGACGTCTACTACATTATCGGTAGCAGCCAGTATGATCGAAGTTTTTGCATCGCCGGTAAAAAGAAATGCGGTGTCGCCATAGATGAGTTCAATGATTATCGACCAGTCGTTGGGATCAGAGTTGGAATACTTTACCCCCTCTATGGGAGACAGAATGTCAACCGTAAGGCCGGGGGCAGTGTGAAGTCGGTCACCTGCCCATGCCGTATGGGTGGTGATGCTACCTGCGTCCAGTGCATCGACAAAATTGTCATGTATCTGCGTCCTGTGGTCAAAGCCCGGCATCCATACTTCACCAATATCGAACGCCTCTACGACATGCAGCATCCCACCGATATGGTCGTCATGCGGATGAGTGGCAACAAGATAATCAATCCGCACATAGCCCAAAGCTTCAATGTGCGCAACGATACCGGGACCTGCACCTTTTCGCCCAGCATCGATAAGCATCGTCTGTCCGTCGGGCAATTCAATAAAGGTACTTTCAGCGTGTCCAACATCGAGATAATGAACCGTAAGAACTCCATCAACGGGCTCGTTTGTGATGGGTTCGGTGATGTTTGTGCACCCGATTGTCGTGCCTACGACGACAATAAGCATGAGCGTGACAATTGCCAGATGCGCAAACCTCGCTGACGCAGCAAGACCCTTTTCCCTTGTTAGATTTCCCCTCGGAGTGTGCATACCATCATTATAGCAAGGTATTGCTCCCATTAAGGTCCAATTCGACCTCGCACGTCAAGGGCCGCATCTACAAACAGCGTGCTCACATGAGAGTGAGCAACGTGCTTGTTCAACACGAGGTATATCTTGCGCTCCGGCAAAGGGTTTTCGAGCGCCAACTCCACCAGCTTCCCTTGCGCTATCAAATCACGCACCGCGAGTTCTGAAACGATCGAAATCCCGAGGCCGTGGGCGACAGCACTGACGATACTATGGGTGCTGTCCATGCTCGCGCACGTCTTTATCCGGCTGAGGACGATGCCGTTTTCGGTGAAGTATTTCTCGTATTGCATGCGTGTGCCGGAGCCACGTTCGCGCGATATAAAGGCACTTGAATAGAGCAGTTCATCAAGTGTGTAGATGTGCTCGGCAACGTACTGGCCGCCGCAAGCGGCCGGAGGGGCGACAAACACGAGTCGCTCGTCGACGATTTCGATAAAGTCGCACTTTTTGTCTCGAGGAATGCTGCCCGCAAAACCGATGTCGGCTTTGTGCGCTGCAACCCGCCGTACAACCTCGGCGGTATCGGCCTGGCTCACCGTAAACGTGATGTTCGGGTAGTGCCGGTGGAACTCGGCAAGCATGTGGGGAAGCAGATAGAAGGCTGGCACCGACGACGCCACAATACTGATAGTGCCGCTCGCGTTCTCCGAAAGACTTTGCAGCGCCTCGACAGAGCTGCGCCTCAGCGACATCATCTCCTTCGCCTTCTCGAAGAAGCGATCACCCGCGATTGTGGTAGACAGCACCTTCGTTGAACGATTTATCAGCACCGTATCGAGCTCTCTTTCGAGCGTCGCAATGTAGGTGCTCACCGAAGGCTGCGAGATGTGCAGCGCGTCGGCGGCTTTCGAAAAGCTTCCCAGCTCGACCACTTTGATGTAGGCCTCAATCTGTCTAAAATCCATAACGCACCTCGCCTTTTAGGATGTGACGCAAAGACTGCACGATGTATGCGATTTCGTCGGCCGTGTTAACGTGGCCGAACGAGAACCGCACCGTGCCGTTCGGATAGGTCCCAAGGGTGTGATGCGCCGTGGGCGCACAGTGTAGGCCGCAGCGCGTCATGATGCCGTATTCGCTGTCGAGGGCAGCGGCGATGGCGGCGTTGTCGTGGCGCGGAAAGTCCAGTGAGACGACGGCGATGCGGTCGGGTTGAGCGAGCGCGTCTGGCCGGCGTTGGGTATCACGTCGCACAGGCGCACCTTCACAACCGATAAGCCGAACAACCTCGCCGGACTCGTCGAGATCGCGTACGCCTGCGATGAAAGCATCCGTTAGGTCCAGCTCATGCGCACGTATCGCCGCGAGACCTTTCGTCGTAAGATACTCGACAGCAGCACGCAGACCGAGAATCGCGGGGATGTTGAGGGTGCCCGGCTCGAACTTGTCCGGCAGAAAGTCCGGATGCTCAATCTCGTGAGAGCGACTACCGGTGCCGCCCGTTATCAGCGGTGCAATTTCGTTGGCAAAGTCTTTCTTGATAATAAAGCCACCGATACCCTGCGGGCCCAGCAACCCCTTATGCCCGGTAAACGCCAGCGCATCCACACTGCCGGCGTTGATATCGAGCACACCTGCCGTTTGCGCTGCGTCAACGATAAGGCGCAGCCCATGCTCACGACATATCGTCGCTACTTCGTCGAGTGACAACACGGTGCCGCACACATTTGACGCGTGCAACATGACAACCGCTTTCGTATTCGACTGAATAAGCGGCACGATATCGCGCTCGCGCAGCGCCCCATCTGCACCACACGCCACGACGTCATATGTCACGCCGCGCTGTGCGAGCGCGTGCAGGGGTCGCATAACCGCGTTGTGCTCCATCGAGGTCGTAATGACGTGGTCGCCTTCTCGCAAGAACCCCTGCAGCAGCATGTTCAACGAATAGGTCACACTCGGCGTGAAGATCACCTCTTGCGGACTATCAACCCCGAACAGGTCGGCGAGCAGCTGCCGCGTCTCCAGCACCTCCATGCCGATGTCGTATGAAACAGCATAGCCACCTCGGTTTACGTTGCAGCCGGTATTATCGAGAAAGTCCTTGATGGCATCGGAGACGCCGGGTGCCTTCGGGAAGGACGTTGAGGCATTATCCACGTATACTTTATCACTCATGTTAATAAGCTCCATTCTATATATCAATAAATAGTATCACAGATGGCCGTTTTGTCTGCTACACTCTGCTCATGAGCGCCGAGGACGTGCCTCGAGCACTCATCAACGTACAGGAGGTCATAAATGGACAAAAAATTGATGGGGCCGTTGCTATTCATGCCGCTGGTCGGCGCATTGGTGGCGGTCGTTGCGCTCGTGTTGATGTGGCTTGGCAATCCACCGAACATGGGCATCTGTGTCGCCTGCTTCTTGCGCGACACCGCCGGAGCCGTCGGTCTACACCGTGCCGAGCTCGTGCAATACGTCAGGCCGGAGATAATCGGCCTGCTGTTGGGTGCCTTCGTCGTCGCAATCGGACAACGAAAGTTTTCGGTACGCGGTGGCTCTGCCCCGATGACACGGTTCGTGCTGGGTTTTGCTCTCATGATTGGCGCGCTTATCTTCCTCGGCTGTCCACTCCGTATGTTACTGAGGATTGCAGCTGGCGACCTCAACGCGGTTGTCGGACTTTTTGGCTTCGTTGCGGGTATCCTCGTCGGCATCTTCTTCCTCAAGAAGGGCTATACGCTCAAGCGCGCTTATGACATCTCAAAGACCGATGGAGTTCTGCTACCAATTGCCGTGCTTGTGTTGCTCGGCATCTTGGTGTTCCTGCCCTTCTTGTTGTTCTTCTCGGTCGAGGGACCGGGAAGCATGCATGCGCCCCTACTTGCCGCGCTCGTTGCCGGGCTTATCGTGGGTGGCGTGGGCTTTGTCTCAAAGCTTTGCTTTGTGCGTGGCGTGCGAGATGCCGTACTTATTCGAAACTTTGCGATGCTGGGCGCGGTTATTGCGCTCGTGGTGGTCGCTTTCATCGGAAACCTCTTGCTCGGCACCTTTAACCTCGGTTTCGAGGGTCAGCCTATCGCGCATACCGACGGGCTGTGGAACTTCCTCGGCATGACGCTGGTGGGACTGTGTTCGGTGCTGCTCGTTGGCTGTCCGTTCAGGCAGCTTATGCTGGCGGGGAGCGGAAACTCGGACTCGGCCATCGCCGTTTTGGGCATGTTTTTCGGCGCTGCATTCGCGCACAACTTTGGCTTGGCCGCTTCGCCGGCAGGGGTGCCGCTCAACGGTAAGATCGGTTTTGGCCTCATGCTCGTTATCGTCCTCGGTATCGCCGTGTATAATACGTTTATCAAAGGAGAAACGGCAGACTAGTGCAAACGGCGGTGCGGCGTGGGCGATGCAATAAGTAGCAATATCTATATAGCAACCTTTCACAGCCACTTCGGAGCCTTGCAGTATAGCAAGGCTCTGGAGCGGCTGAACGTCACGGCAAAGCTCATCCCCGCGCCGCGACAGCTGAGCGCCTCGTGCGGAACGTGCGTTTACTACCAACGTGAGGAGCCCCTTGAAATAGATGGCTGCGAGCTGGATGGTGTGTACCTTGAGAGCGAGGGCACGCTGGAATGCGTGTTACAGCGATAAAGAGGGGATAGCAAAGATCGTCAGAGGTTCGGTAATGCTAGTGCAGCGCCCGGAGGGAGGTAGCGCGCTTTGAAGCGATTGGCCTCGATACGGGCAAGCGCGGCTTCAGCTGGGGCCGCCGGACAGCCTGCCTCGATAAGTTGCTCAAGGGTCGTCGCGCCGTTATCGTACGCGTAACAAATTGCGTCGTTGATTTCATAGCTTCCAAGTTCGGCCTCATCGGTCTGCCCCGGCGCGAGACCCGCTGACGGAGCACGCGTAAGGATAGCAGGCGGGACGGCGGCCCCGCCGCCTTGTGGCTCCGAATCAGACATGTCGCTTAAAGCCGTCTCGTTGCGAAAGCGCGTGAGCTCGTAGACCCACCCCTTGTAGAGCGGCGCAAGCGGCGCAAACATGCCGACTGTGTCACCGTAGAGCGTCGTATAACCCAAAAGCGCTTCGGTACGATTCCCCGTGTTGAGGACGAGCCAGTCGCGCTCGTTCGAAAACGCCATCAGCAGGTTCGCGCGGATACGCGCTTGCAAATTCTGGCGCGTAAGCGAGGTAGCGCCAGGCGCAAGGGAGGTGGCAAGCAGCTCGTCGTAGGCGGTAAGTACGGTATCGATTGCGACGAGCTGCGTGTCGATGCCGAGGTTTTCCGCAAGCGCATGAGCGTCGGCAATACAATCCTCGGGTGTATACGTCGAAGGCATCACGAGCCCGTGCACCTGCGGTGAACCGAGCGCATCGACGGCAAGTGCAGCCACGAGCGCCGAGTCTATGCCTCCGGAAAGCCCTACCAAGACGTCGGTGCCGCCTGCCGCGTGTACGGCCTCGGCAAGCTGCTCGACGAGACATGCGTACACACGTGAAGCATCGCTACCAAGCGGCGGGAGCGGCGGCGGCACCTGTGGTGCCGCCCCGCTCGTTTGCTCGCCTGACAACGTGCCTGTCATGCTAACTTTTGATAACAGTACCGCTTGCGTAGTCGTAATCTACGAGCTCGCCGCGGTTGTATTTGTCGTACGCCGACAGATCGAGGAATCCATGACCGCTCAGGTTAAACAGAATGACACGATCCTCGCCTGCTTCGGCAGCTGCACGCGCCTCCTGAATCGTGGCCGCAATCGCGTGGCTCGACTCCGGTGCCGGCAGCATGGCCTCGGCACGTGCGAATATCATCGCTGCATCGAAACAGTCGTTCTGATAGAGCGACACGGCCTCGACATCTCCACTTTTGACGAGCGCACTAACCAACGGCGAATCGCCATGATAGCGCAGGCCACCGGCGTGGATACCGGGCGGTACGAAATCGTGACCGAGCGTATACATCGGCATCTGCGGTGTCAGCCCTGCCTCGTCGCCGAAGTCGTGACGATACTCGCCAGCCGTAAGCGTCGGACATGCCTTTGGCTCGGCTGCTATAAGACGCGCGTTTGTCTTACCGTCGAGGCGCCGACGATAGTATGGAAACGCAATCCCTGAGAAGTTTGAGCCACCGCCGCAGCACGCGATCACGACATCGGGCTCGACACCGGCAAGCTCCATCTGCAAGATAGCCTCTTGGCCGATAATCGTCTGATGCAGACACACGTGGTTGAGCACACTGCCCAGCGAATAGTTGATGTCCGGATTCATCGCCGCTATCTCAACGGCTTCGGATATCGCAATACCTAGCGAGCCGAGACTTTCCGGATCGGTCTCACGGATGGTGCGCCCTACCTGCGTGAGCTCGGAGGGCGAGCGATGTACCTTAGCACCAAAGCTCTCCATAAAGATGCGGCGGTACGGCTTCTGGTCGTAGCTAACGCCGACCATAAAGACATCGATATCGATACCGAGCTGCGAGCCGGCCATCGACAGGGCACTGCCCCACTGGCCTGCACCGGTCTCGGTCGTCAGCTTGGTGATCCCGGCCTGTTTGTTGTAATATGCCTGCGGAATCGCCGTATTCGCCTTGTGCGAGCCGCTCGCGTTGATGCCTTCGTACTTGTAGTAGATCTGAATGCCTTCGGGCAGACCGAGCGCCTTCTCGAACATGCGCGCACGCGTCAACGGCGACGGACGAAACGTCCGCAAGACATCGATGACCTCGCCAGGAATGTCGATGTAACGTTGCGTCGAGACCTCTTGCTCGACGATGACCTCGGGGAATATCGCAAGAAGCGCATCGGGCGTAATAGGGTTGCCTTCCGGATCAAGCGGCGGCGCAAGTGGCTCGGGAAGATCGGCCGCGACGTTGTACCATGCTGTCGGCATGTCCTTATCGGCGAGAGTATAGCGGTATTGAGTTGTCATGATATATCTCCTTTACAGTGAGCGGTTGTCATTTTAGCAAAGATGTGGTTTCCGAGGTCGCCGAAAGGTGAAGTACTGACCGAAGGCTAGGGTCCGGGGACGGGGCTATAAGGCGCTTCAGTCCCCTCCAACGACCTCATGAGCCATCGCCATGTACCGCTCTCAAAGTCAAAGGTGTGCAGCCCCAGATGGTACGAGCGCAGGAAAAAGACACCGTGCGGCTCATCGTCCGTTTGCTGCGTTGGGTGGCAACGTCCACACGCGACAGCACGCAATGCCGACGTGCCGGGTGCAATCGTCCCCATCGGCGGGTCAAGCGGTGCAACAAACGGGTTGTGTGCAGGATTTTCGGAATCGATATATGGCTCGCCACCATCAAGCGACCAGTTCCCTAACAGGAAGAGATCGGCTGCAGACGCATGTGGCCAGTCGGCCACCTTGTCGAAACGATTTTGGTCAGCTGCATAGTTCACAAACCCGTAGTGGCAGCGCGCACATTTAACACGTTCAATTTCAGAATCATCATCACCGGTCACACGCACGGGATACGTGATGTGCGATCTATGGGGATCATCGGGATACGGCTTTGGAAGGATGCCCGAAAGCACCATCCGATTCGCTGCATCTCCCGTACCGGCATACTCGTACTCAAGGCCACCCCGATGGCACGTATAACACTGCGCCGCACCGGTATAAACGCCGGTCATCGGCGCGGTGTGCGGGCCAACTATTGAGTCGGCGAGTCCCGGAGGGCCGCCGTGGAGGTGTGTCGTCAGATCGGTCTCCGTGCTTACCGTAAAGCTCGCTTCTTCAGAAAAGTCTTTCGGCTCAACCCCTGATGGCTGCCACGTCAAATCGTGACAGTTCGCGCACCAGACCGAGAGCGTAAACTGATTGACGACAGCGGTGTTGGTCGTCGCATCGCTGACAAGCGCCCAGTTTTCAGTAGGCACTGACCCGTCCTCGGCGACAGGTACCTGTTCAGATAGATTGTTCTCACCACGCAACGCCGAGGACGGGTTCTTGCGCAGCAGTTTATAGCCAACTTTATCGGTTGCAAACGGTTCAAGTTCAGGTATCAAGGAGTAGTCGAAAAAATCGGCCGGTAACCATGCATCGGGTGTTGTCCCGTGCACCATATGGCAGGTGCTGCACATTAAGCTTACGTCGCCTTCGATGGTCGACGCCGGAACCGGCCCGGCAAAACCGATACGGTGGCCCGAAGCGACCTGTGCGCCGGAGTCTTCCTCTTTACCGAATCCTTCCTCGGTCGGGTTGCCGTTTGTTGCAACGTAGACAGCCGAGGCGTACGGCCCCACACCGAGGTGACAGAATTCGCAGCCGGTCATGCCACGCGTGAGCGCGATACGAGTCTCTGCGACGGTCGCCTGGTGTACTGAGTGGCACGCTTGGCACTTCGTTGACGTAGTGTCGTACCCACCGTGCGGCCCACGTATCGGAGCACCAGGAACCGGCGTCACATCGCTGAAATCCGAGCCATCAGCAGCAAATTTGATAGCACCCGGCGTAAAAAAGTTGGGATTGACGTAGCCTCTGCGTCCGGGTCCTTCAGATTGTGAGGTCACGAGTGCGCCCATGTACACCGACGTACTCGCTACTGGCTCAGCGTGCGCCCGAGACGTAAAAAACAGTCCCGACGCAACACCCGCGCACAAAAACGCGAGCGCAACACATGCGAAAAGTGGTCTTTTTCTCGTGCGCACCATGCCTTTCATGATAGCACAACGTCGGCTTTGACTTCACGCATAAGCCGCTTCACACTTACCGCGCTATAGCCGAGATTTCGTGCAGTTTCACGCAGATTTCGCTTGCCAACAACAACCACACGACGCAGGCTCGACGCTGCTGCCAATGCAGCAAAATCGACTTCGCTTAACTCGGAGCGAACGGCCTCGATGCTATCTTTGAGCGTTGTCGACTCAGCGACAGCAAAGATAACAGCATCGGCCCCAAAGACTTGGCGCGCCAGCGCCTCTGCACCAAATGGCACCCAAAGTTGTTCGGCTATGTGCGCGATATCGGCACCCGTACCCTTTCGATCGATAGTGTCGAGTGCATCCAGACTGAAAAGAAGACGCGTGGGGCGCATCGTCGCAATACGAATGAGACATGCGAGAACAACGAGTGCCAACAGCTGAGCAAGAATCCACAGAAGTGCCACGGGAAACACGGGACGTATCGGTGACTCGGCAGGGATTGTCTCGGCCGGCGCAAACGCCGTCACACGCCCGTTGTTTTGATCGGCAACCCAGAGCAGGTCATCGCCAGAAGCGATTGAAGTGGGAAAGTACATCTGGCCCTCAGAGTAACCGATACCACCAAACTGCGTGATGTATTCACCGGTCAGCGCATCGAGCACGACAATAACCGAACTCATACCATCGAGCACAAAGACACGATTATCGAGATAGGTTAGACTAACCGGAAGATCAAATTTGCGGCTTGGCCCCGTGTAGCGCTGGGAGTCGTCGACAGGAAGCGGTGCGCCATAGACCCAAAGCGGCTCAAGCTCGCCAAAAGAAAAGTCGAACGCCTGCACGCGGTAGTTGAGCGAATCGCATACAAAAATCGTCTGTGATGTTTCGACCGAGCGTGCGGCAAGAGCTGTCGGGTTATCGAATTGCCCGACTTCGCCTCCCCATGCATAAAACCCACGGGAGAATGTGCCGTCGAGAGTGCCAAGCGTCAGACCCGAGCGAGTCGCAACCCACAGCTGCTCGTCACCATCGACGCTTCGTTCGATGGCAACGGCCATTGGTTGTTCCGGCTCAAACACAATGATGTCACGTGCAACATGGCGACGGTCGAATACGACGAGAACACCACGCCCCGCATCGACCACATAAACTCGGCCGTCTTCTGCCACCGCAATTGAAGTTGGGCGATCAAGACGCAGGTCATCCTCGCCACCAGTAAATGAAGTTAGCGATGTACCATCGGCCGAGAACACGAAAATACGCGCTTGGTCGCTGTCGGTCACATACACACGATTGTTCTGCTCATCAAAGGCAATGCCAGCAGGTTTTTGCAGTAGGGCATCACTTGGCCCATACCACGACAGTTTAAAGTTCGATTCGAGCACCGGCACTTCGTCAACGACTGCAGTCGATGAAATAATCGCCTGATAGACCAGTGCCCATAGAACAACACCGGCAAGTAGTATCGAGACCAGCACCGTAATCAAAATAACCGTCAATCTACGCCGTCGCATCTCAAACGGAAACTGAAGCACATCGTCGTGCTTAAAGGGATTCAGAAACTTCATCGTATCAACTCCGGATGAGTAAGTTCGATATCAGGATCGTAGGTGCGCGCCAGCCGATACGCTTCCTCAGCGGCTTCGCGTCGGCCCTCACGATAGGCGGCATCTCCCGCCAACACATAGTAGTAGGCAGATGCCGGCTTAATCTCAGCGGCGTTCAAGAACAGCGCATAGGCTTCTTGAAACGAACCGCGATCAAACGCGATGCGTCCTTGCAATGCATACACAGCGCGCAACACCTCGGTTGGTTCGCTGCCAAGCAAAGCGCGTGCTGTATTGAGCTGCGCAGAGGCCTCGTCAAAACGCCCGACTTCGTAAAGCATGTGCGCGTAGGTCACGAGTACCTGCGGAGCATCGGGGTATTCGGCGGCCAACGCCTCAGCACCGGCAAGAGCGTCGTCGATATGGCCAGCTTCAAGCTGTGCGTATACGAGCTCAAGCTGCGCTATGAGATATGCTTCGCCCCCGTCGGCACGCGCCTCGCGCACTCGCGTCTGTGCTGCCATGATATTACGTTCTGCGACATTGCGCGGTGCCGGAGTAAGCCAATTTCCGGATAACGCGAAAAACAGGTAGAACGTGCTCGCAATGAGTGCGGCAAACGCCAACGCGACTGCCACGGCCAGCCCCTGTTGTAGCGGTGAGAACTTCTCAAGACGTATGCGCCTTTGCGTGCTCATCCTCGCTAATCTCCGCCCTGTTACATCTTACTTAACCTCATATCCGCCCTCACCCAACAGCATCGCCAGCTCACCAAAAAGACCGGTATTGTCGGCATCGACTTTTTCTTTCATAATCGCCACCGTCGTGCGATCAGTACGCGCCTCGTAAATGGCAAGCTCCACGCTGTCGCGTCCGGGAAAAGCATTAAGCATCTCTTGTATTTTACGCGAGAACTCAGGATTTTGCACCTGTTCAGGCACGACCTTAAGGCGCAGCCGTTTGGGTGGCTTGCCAAAGACCCCGCTGTCAAAGGTCTCGATTTCCTCAACAAGAATTTTAGCGCCACGATCATCGGTCTCGTAACGACCTCGCACGCGCACCGTTGCTTCTTCTGCAATGATGTCTCGATATTGTTCGAGTGTACGAGGAAATACAATACATTCGACCGAACCGCTGAGATCTTCGAGTGTGAGAATCGCCATCATGGCACCACGCTTCGTTGGCCTGATGTCAACCTTGACGATCATGCCGGCAAACCATCCCCTGACGTCACCGGTCGCATCTTCCAGCTCGCCAAGCGAGTAATCAGCACTTGCGGCTAGCTGGTCTTCGATTTCGCGTAACGGATGGTCAGAGGCAAATACGCCGATAAGCTCCTTTTCAAAGGCAAGCCGCATACGCTTATCCCAGTCACATGGCTCGGGCTCGGGCATAGGGTCACCAGCATCGTCATCATCGAGCAGCTCAAACATTGAGATCTGTCCGGCATCGCGGTCTTTCTGGCGCTGGTACGCCGCATTGAAAACACCGCCCTCGGTAAGCCAGGTATAGAGCTGACGACGCGGATAGCCCGTCGAGTCGAACGCACCGGCCTTGATAAGATACTCGATAAGTGCCACGCCAACGATGTGCAAATCGACGCGATTGATGAAGTCCTGCAGCGAGACAAACGGTCCCCCAGCACTGCGTTGCTCAAGGATGTGCTCGACGACACCTTCACCGATTCCACGAATCCCCAGCAGCCCGAATCGAATACCGACATCAGGCACCGCCGTAAATTCGCCGGTTGAGGTGTTGATATCAGGCTGCAGTACTTCGATACCGGATTTGCGACACTCGTCGATATACTTAATGAGCTTTTTGGTCGCACCCATGTACGAGCTAAGTACCGCAGCCATCGTTTCGGTCGGATAGTGCGCCTTCAAATATGCGGTCCGCATGGTGATAACGCCATAGCTTGCCGAATGCGACTTGTTGAAGGCGTACTCGGCAAACGGTAGAATATCCTGCCACATTTTCTCAGCGAGATGCGGATCGTAACCGTTGGCAGCTGCGCCCTCAACCCAATCACCGTGCAGATCATCCAGAATCTCACGAATCCGTTTGCCCATACCTTTACGAAGCTTATCTGCCTTTGCGGCACTAAAACCAGCCATCTCCATCGAGACGCGCATGACCTGCTCTTGATAGACAAACGTCCCGTACGTTTCCTCCAGGATATGCTTAAGGCGTTCGTCATAATAGGTGACCGGTTTTTTACCAGCTTTGCGATCGACAAAGTCATCGACCATGCCGCTGCCGAGCGGACCGGGCCGATAGAGTGCGAGCACCGCAACGATATCGGCAAATGAGGTGGGTTTCAGACGCTTGAGGAGCGCGCGCATACCCTGAGACTCGACCTGGAAAACACCGGCCGTGTCGCCTCGGGACAGTAGTTCGAACGTTGCAGTATCATCGAGCGGAATATCACGCTCCTCGATTTTGACATCATAGTTGACCTCAATGTTTTTGAGCGCTTCCTGAATGACCGAGAGATTGCGCAGACCCAAGAAGTCCATCTTAAGCAGCCCGAGAGCCGCAACGGTCGGCCCATCATATTGCGTGATGACACCACCTTCTTTGGTGTCGAGTTTAGCCGGGAGAAACTTGCTCACACGATCAGGCGCGATAACGACGGCAGCCGCATGAACGCCTTCGCCACGGATAGTACCCTCAATTTTGAGCGCTTCGTCGGTGATGCGCCGGATGTCGGCCTCTTCCTGATACGCTTTGCGATAGTCAGGATTGCCCTTAAGCGAGCCGGCAATCGTTGCGTTGAGCTCTTGGAGCATGAGCTTTTGCGCAATGCGGTCGGGCACATTATAGGCGTAATCCATGATGCGACCGACGTCACGCACCGACTGCTTTGCCTTGAGGCGGTCGAACGTTACAATTTGGGCAACACGGTCGTCGCCGTATGTTTGACGTACATAATCGATGACCTTGGCGCGATCACGGTTATCGAAGTCCATATCGATATCGGGCATCTCGGTACGTTCAGGGTTAAGAAAGCGCTCAAAGAGTAGGCCGTTTTCGAGCGGACAGAGATCGGTAATGGAGAGCGCATACGAAACGATTGAGCCGGCGGCAGACCCACGTCCCGGCCCTACCCCAATACCTTGACGCTTCGCCCATTGCGTGAAATCAGCAACGATAAGAAAGTAGGCGCTAATCCCCTTTGAGGTGATGATGCCATACTCCTCCTCGAAACGCTCCATAACCTGCGGAGGAATCGGATCACCATAGCGTTCCTTGAGGCCTGCAAGACACTCGTCGTGAAGGTGCTCTTCCTGCGTTTTCCCCTGCGGCACTTCGAAGACGGGCAGAATAATTTTGTCGAACTCAAGCTCGACGTTACAGCGCGCCGCAATGTCAACGGTATTGCTCAGTGCCTCGGGTGTCGCCGCGTGTACCGCGTGCATCTCCTCAGGAGTTTTGCAGTAAAAGTCTTCGACACTCATACGCATGCGATTGGGATCGTTGAGCGTCGTACCCGTCCCGATAGCAAGCAGCAAATCCTGTGTGCCAGCGTCTTCTTGACGCAAATAGTGCACGTCATTAGTGGCAATGAGCGGTAGCCCGAGCGTGCGGCCGAGGTCGGTTATCTGTGCGCACAGTCGCTCCTGCGTCACGCCTGCATCGGTGACGATACCCTGATTCTGAATCTCAAGATAGAACGAATCCGGCTCAAAGACAGACGCATAGCGCTCAGCCCATTCGCGTGCCGTTTCGTCCTCGCCACGCTCGAAACTTTTGGAGACGATGCCCGTCATACACGCACTCGTTCCGATCAGCCCCTTCGAAAAGCGTTGGAGCAACTCAAGATCAACACGCGGCTTGTAGTAAAAACCGCCGATTGCTGCGTGGCTGCAGAGCGAAATGAGGTTGCAATAGCCCTCCATCGTACGTGCGAGCAGGATTAGGTGGTAGAGGTTGGGCTTACCTTCGCGCGATTTACGCGAGTTTGGGTCGAAGTAGACTTCACAACCAAGTACCGGCTTAACGCCGACATCGATGGCAGCTCGATAGAAGTCGACGGCACCAAACATGTAGCCGTGATCGGTGAGCGCCATCGCATTCATGCCCGCCTCTTTAGCGTGTTCAAGCAACGCGCGTGGCTTTGCGACGCCGTCAAGAAGCGAATACTCCGAATGGGTGTGCAGGTGAACGAAGGACATAGGTGTTATCGAGTTAGCGTCGTAGCATCTACACGACGCGAGTCAGCCAATGTTCGTAGGTGGGGTCCTCGCCGCGCACAAGTGCAAAGTACGCTTCCTGTAATTCACGCGTGATGGGGCCAACGGTGCCGATACCAATTTTGATGTTGTCGCAGGTGCGCACCGGTACGATTTCGGCAGCAGTACCCGTCATGAAGAACTCATCGGCCGTGTAGAGATCGGTGCGTACGAGTGATGTTTCGGCCGTCGCATAGCCACGGTCGCGCGCCAATGCCAGAATCGTCTCACGCGTAATACCGTCGAGAATACCATCGCTTACCGGCGGTGTCGTGATGGTCGGTCCCGTCGCAGTTTTACGCACGATGAAGAGATTTTCGCCGGTACCTTCTGCAACGTGCCCCGCTTCATTGAGCATAATCGCTTCATTGTAGCCATGTCGATTTGCCTCCATGCGTGCAAACGAACTGTTGAGGTAGTTGCCGACCGCCTTGATTGCCGGCGGGAGCGCATTTATCGAACGTTGGCGCCAGCTTGAAACACCGACGTCAACGCCGTTAGCAAGCGCATCCTCACCAAGAAACGACGGCCACGGCCATGCCGCCACGATGAACTCAAGCGGCGCTGCAATCGGATCGAGCCCCATCGCACCGTACCCACGATAGGCAAGCGGACGAATATAGCATTCGTCAAGGTTGTTCGCCTTAACGGTATCAATGACGATTTGACACAGTTCCTCGACAGTATAGTCAAGGTCCATATAGAGCATCTTTGCCGAGTCCTTGAGGCGCGCCATGTGCTCGGGGAGGCGAAAGATCGCCGGCCCTTCCGCCGTCTTGTAGCAGCGAATACCCTCGAATGCCCCTGATCCGTAGTGAAGCGCATGGGTCAGCACATGCACGTGTGCCTCGTCCCACGGCACGAGCGTACCGTTCATCCAGATATATTCGACCTTCGGTAGTGCCATGAGCAAACCCCTTCTTGAATCTTTCGCCATCGCCTTGGACGAAACCGTGCGGCAGTATGTTATACCGAATGTTCAGTGTACAACACGATTTGGCAATGGTGGTGGAGGAAGCATGAATTGTAACCGACGCGTGGGTGTGTGATGGTTGGGGTGCCAGGATTCGAACCTAGATAGCTGGTACCAAAAACCAGAGTCCTGCCATTAGACGACACCCCAATATACGAACGTCCTATGCTAGCACATCGCTGAGCGTTTGTGATGGCGCCTCATCACAAGCACGCGGTGGCGATTGACCAGAGACCGTGAGCGGTAGCGCGTGCGGCAACGGCATGTGTATCGGTTTCGGTAAGCGCAAAGCACGCCGCACCGGAGCCGCTGACCTGCGCCGCCTGCACCTCAGGCTGGGTGCACAGCCAGTCGAGCGTTTCGCTTACTTGGGGGCAGAGGCTAATGGCGGCTTGCGCAAGGTCGTTGTGTAGATCGGTCGCACATCCTCGTGCGCCCGTATCAAATGCACGGTAGGCGTCGGCGGTGGAGATGTGCGCACCCGGCGCCATGGCGAGTACCACCGGCTGTCCGCTCAGCGGCTCGAGTGATTCGACGAGCACGTCACCGTAGCCACTCATGTGCGAAAACGTTGTCGGCGCCAAGAACACCGGCACGTCGGCGCCGAGGGTGTGCGCAACCTGAAGCACACGTTCGTCGTCGAGCGCCACCCTCCACTGCGTACACAGCGCTCGTATCACCGCTGCTGCATCGGAGGAGCCGCCGCCGAGCCCTGCACCATGCGGGATACGCTTAGTAAGCGTAATCGCTACCTGCGGCTCGCATCCGAGTGCGCGACCCAGCTCAACGGCGGCTCGCCACGCGAGGTTCTCCTCGGGCGCGATATCGAGAGCATCAAGGGGCATGGTGCCAAGGGAGGCGACATTGGGGTCAACCTGGCACGTCAGGCTTAGTGCATCGGCAGGCTGCACCTCAACATCGTCACCGAACGCGAGCAAATGGACGTGCGTATCGACCGCATGATAACCGCTTGCGTCGACAGCGCCGACCTGCAGAAACGTATTAATTTTGGCGGGAGCGTGAACAATCACGACAGCGCGCGACGCAAACTTACGAGTCGGCCTCTTCGGGCGCAAGCCACGGGAAGACCGCACCGCCGTGCTCAGGGTGCGTAAGCTCGACCTGACCGGTCAACACATCAGAGTACTGATACGAGACTTTTGCCGTACGTGAACGCTTTTCCTTCGTCTCGACGACGAACAGGGACGGGTGAATCTGGCTCACCGCACCCTCGCGCTCAAACACGCGTGCACGACCCATATTGGCCTTGACCTTGATAGGTTGACCCTGCATCTCGCTGAGCTTCGTGCGAATCTCGTCCGAAGCATATAGAAGTCGCTTATCCATCGTAGTGCCTTTCACATCGCGTGGGCCAATGATAGCACAGATAACCTGCCTTTTCAAGTATTCGCGTTGCCTTCGTGTTGCCTGATGGTAAGCTGCAGGACTACCATTGCCTCGGCACCCGGAGAGGGTGGTGCGCCTTACGGCGCGACCACCCAAAGGGCAGGGCGCAAACTGTAAGTGGTATTAGTAATCGTACCGCCAGGGGGATCGCGCCACGTACCATCGTTATACAAGCCACCCCAGGAGCCGTACACAAAACCACCGGCGTTCACGCCGCCTGCCGTAGTGGCATTGTTACCACGCGAACGCGACCACCAAGTGTGGGCTGTCGTGGTGTCTGTGTGATTGGCTCCAATACCATGAGCCAGTGGTGCCAGTACATTGTCTCCCGTAGCGATACCTGTCCCAATGTTGGGGAAATAGCTCAGTATCTCTTTGCCGGAAAGCGGGAATGCCACGATGCCCTGTCCATTTTGCTGCGAGTTTGCGCTTGCTCCCGACCTATTTGACGGCATCGAGAGTGCATTCGGATAGTTTTCCGGATCTTGCATCCAGGCGATGTTTGCGGCTACGTCCGCATTGGTGGTTCCTGCCAATACGGTGACCGGGTCATGTCCGGTCAAGCCTTCGGTGCCGAAGGTGCGGGTAGAGCCCGCACCTGCATTGCTGCCGGTGAAGTCAGCTTGCACGGCAAGAGACTTAAGGTTGTTGGTGCCTGAATCAAGACCTTCTCCCGTAAGAGAGTTGTACCAGCTGTCCATACCGGCGATAACGGTGGACTTGCCGGTACCCGCTTGGTTGGTCAGCCAGAAGTTGCCCTGGCCCTCTGCGTTGAAGAGCACGTTAGCCCAAGCTGCCGTTGGGTTGGTGCCGTAGACATAGCGCGTCACAAGCAGGTCATAGGTCACGCCATCGATCGTCTGCTCGGCTATCCGGAAGAACTGTACCGGGCCAAAGTCGCGCCTTGTCGGGGTGACGGGGGTGGGAATGGGAGAATCTGGCGTCCAGTTGATGCTGTCAAGTATCGCCTTACCTTGTGTTGATGCAGCACGCAAAGGTACGCCATCGGTGCCGCTGCTGGGTACGAGGCCGTCTTTCATGGCACCCACATCATCTTGCGTGACGACCTCCATCTGGATATCGATAGCGTAGTAAAACGCATGCTTGAGCGGATCAAAGCCTGAAGCGGCGCTCACTCCTGTCATCAAGGGGAGTGTGTTGGCATCCGGTCTGATGACGCTCGTATAGTAGAAAAAGCCATCGTCAGCGAGTACCCACTTGTTAGCACGTTGCGCAAGAGGTAGTGCGGTCCATTCGGTGTAGGTAAGGTGATCTGAGCTCCACTCCCAATACTCGCTGAAAGGCATGCCGTCAGCGCCGTGCCCGCGTGCAGGAGCTGCATTCGTGAGGCTTGCTGGGTCGGTAAGGCCACGAATAGACCACATGTCAGGGGTAACGTTAAACCAGGCTGTTTGCGTATCAATGAGAGTACCATCTACGCCCCAGGTGTCTGCATCAAGGGTAGGAGTTAAGGTAGTCTCGATGGCTTCAGGGATAGGGTCAGCAAAAGGAATGCCTTCTATGATATTTCTACCACGGCTCCAGTCTTCACTTTCTATCCATTGCATGAACTCTGATGCGGATATACGTGCGATAAAGGGTGAGTTGCCTGAGTTTTGTACCCATACTCTCTTTTGCCACTCGGCCGCATCAAGACGTCTGAATTCGTCGTGAAGAACGGCTCTTGGGGCACTATCGCTCATGAATTGATTGATAGCACGCTGCATCGTACCCCACGCGAATGCACCGAGGAGGAGCAAGAGGAGTGCGATTATGATGGCTATCGTGGTATTTTGACGCTTGCGACTGCGCGGTGCATCAGTGCCAGTAGCACTACCGTGAGCGCTGCCAGTAGTAGCATCAGTAGAGGGCGACTCTACCTCAAAAAGTGGAGACCCCCCCCCCCCGTGTGGGATTTGCGATTGTGCTCATATTGCCCTCATTTCATGCAAAAAACGCATGTCTCGCTATATTGACTATCGTTTTTAGTCTACCAAATTATGTCGTCTCAGTACAAGCTAATGTCTGAAGTGATTCCGGGGGAATCTTGCGCATACCTACGGGCGAGGTTGGGTGGTATTGCTAGCCGAGCGTAGCGAGAGCGAGGGCACAGGCAAACGCTACGCTTGGTTTAAAGTGGCTGCGCAGCCCGCGCTCAATGTATTTGCTTACATCGAGCGCGAGGCGCAGGTCGCTTCGTTTTGGTGGGCGGCGTGTCATGTTACGGCTCCGGCTGGATACGCGCGCTGGATGTCAACCAATTCTGGACACAAAGTTAAGAAGCCTATTTGACGTTTAAGTAAGTGTCCTCCTCTCATATTCTGTCGGTGAGAGATATCCGAGTGCTGAGTGCATGCGTTTAGTGTTGTAGTAA
>Ga0099364_10000716_pt1 | contig 56231 bp, 53 predicted proteins | sample TergutTh196P3_FD_73070 | JGI IMG/M metagenome (GOLD analysis project Ga0099364, IMG submission 73070) | Microcerotermes parvus P3 segment gut microbial communities from Pointe-Noire, Republic of the Congo - Th196 P3 | ecosystem: Host-associated > Arthropoda: Insects > Digestive system > Gut ... | reverse complement strand
GCCTAGCTTCCCTCTTACTAGTTATCAATCGATTCGATGAGGAATGCAACTACGTCTATTCCCTGAAGGAGAAACGCAATGAAGCTCTGGGAATCCTCCGTCACTTAGTGGAAGAGACTAATTCCAGTCCGGAAAGTTTAGAAAGCTTAGCTAGTGCCTTACAAGCTTTCGCCGGGCTCAGGGAAGTAATCGGAGATATATCCGATGCGGAGCATTATTATGATGAAGCTCTGGAAATCCGCCGTCGTTTAGTGAATGTGACTAACCCTAGCGAGAAGTGTCTTATAGACTTAGCTCATTGCTTACGATCCATCGCTATGTTAAAGGAGACCTTCATCGAGGAGCTTTGTAATTACTACGACCTGTCCGGTGCGGAGCGTTATTATAATGAAGCTTTGGGAATCTGCCGTCGCTTAGTGGATGCGAATCACTTCGGTACGGAAAGTTTAGAAAGCTTAGCTCGTCTCTTAAAAGATTTTGCTGGCTTCAAGGGAGTAATCGGAGACCTGTCCGGTGCGGATTGTTATTATAATGAAGCTCTGGAAATTCACCGTCGCTTAGTGGATATAACTCACTCTAGTCTGAAAAGTTTAGATAGATTAGCTTGTCTCTTAAAAGATTTTGCCCATTTCAAGGAAAAAATCGGAGATCAAACCGAGTCACAGTATTATGAAAAGGAAGCAATAGATATTTTTAATAGAATTGACAATGAATATCCCGACCGCGATGCCGACGACTACCTATAGGCAGGTTGGCGGGAGACATCTTAGTCGAGCTATACGATGACGTGTTCCCCTTGAAATGGTAATATTGATATGTTTTTCAAATCAAAAAAAGCCGATGATTCGGCAATCTCAGACTTAACGAACGGCGTGTGTGCGGATAAAATTAACTACACGCTTATCCGCTCTCGGCGAAAAACTCTTGCGATACACATTAAGCCTGACACTACGGTTGAGGTTCGTGCTCCGCTTCGGCTTGCAAAACCGGAAATTGAACGGTTTGTCGTTTTCAAAGAACAATGGATAAAAAAGAAGCAAGCGCAAATCGCCGCAAAAAAGCCTGTCAAACCTCGTGAGTTGTCGCTGTCAGAATACGCAGTGGACGAGTTTGAGCAGACAGCCCGTGAGCTTGTCGAAACGTGGGAACAACGACTTGGCGTGAAAACAACATATGTTGGGTTGTGGAAAATGAGTTCGCGTTGGGGGAGCTGTACGGCAAAAACACGACGCATAAGGCTGAACACCGCGCTTGCTTATTGTCCGTTTGAATGTTTGGAATATGTAGTCGTCCACGAACTGGCGCATTTACGGGAAAATAACCATTCGCCGCGGTTTTGGGCGATTGTAGCGGAGGCATTACCGAATTATAAAGAGCGGCAAAAGAAGCTGAAGGCTATGCAATGGATTTTGCATACTCTCGCTTTGAAATCTTAAAAAGTTCCCGCAACACACCGAAAAAATACATCGGCAAAAAATACTTATTGACAAGACGGCAAGGCAACGTGTATACTACAATCAAATCTAAACGATTAACCCTGTAATCCCGCAACCCCGCAAGCAGGCACATCACACCCGCAAGCTCTACAGAATAGGTGGTGGTATTATCATTACAATCAAAGACATAGCAAGAGAAGCGGGGGTTTCGACCGCTACGGTTTCTTATGTCATCAATGGGACAAAGCCCGTGAAATCGGAAAGGCGGCAGCGCGTCCTCGATGCTATCGCAAGGACAGATTATCAGCCAAACAGAGCCGCCAAAAGCCTGCGCACGAGAAAGTCAAATATCATCGGCGTACTCGTCGAGGACATTATGGCGTTTCCTACCGCGCACATCATAAACGGCATATCCAGGTATATTGAGCAGACAGATTATCAAATATTGCTCAACGATTTGCGAATGATGGACAGCTTGTTTAATCGGTACGACCAGATAATTCACCAAAAAAGTAAGATAAACAAAGCCCTTGCGCTACTTGTGGACGGAGCGGGTGTCGATGCTGTCATATATGTCGGAATGTTTGACAGGGACATCAGCGGCATTATTGACAACATGAAAAAGCCGCTCGTAATCGCCTACTCCACATCAAAGGATAAGGACACCTGCTTTGTCACATATGACAACGAGGATATTTCGACACTGCTCATGCGGCATTTGTTTGATAAAGGACACAGGCATATTGCCGTGATAGCGGGTATTCCACACACAGCCCCCGCACAGCTTCGCTTGAAAGGTATAGAAAAAGCATACAAGCAGGCGGGGCTCACTCTTGACGAGAAATTAGTCAAAAACGGTAACTGGGAGCGTTCGTCAGGATACAGATGTATGGCGGAGCTGCTCAGTCAGGATGGGAGTGCGCCGCCGACTGCTGTTTTTGCGATGAATGATTTCATGGCGATAGGCGCGGTGGATGCGATTCGGGAAGCGGGCTTGCGCGTGCCTGAGGATATTTCCGTCGTCGGATTTGACAACCGTGAGGTGTCGGATTATGTTTATCCGAGGCTCACCACAGCAGAAATAGACCTCAAGGCGATTGGTTTTAATGCCGCCAAGGTAGCAGACCAAAGACTCAGCGAAGTCGGCGAGCATATCGAAAAACAGAGCATTATTATACCCGGCAAATTCATAGAGCGCGACACGGTCGCAAGTCTTTAGGCTTGACAGCAACATTTTACAAAGCAACGTCAAAAAGCGCAACATGGCAAGACACAGCAAGTCTTTAATAATAAAAGAGAAAGGGCAGGGCTTAAGTTTGAAGTGCCTCCTTCGGAGTCACCGCAACTTCCAAACTTAATTTTAAAGCAAGCGGCTCTCGCTTTGCGAAACCGCCGCTTATGCAACATTTTTATGACCTGTCATTGGTCGTTGATGTCATAAGCGGAGAGAAAGGACAGGTCATAAAAATGACAGATAAAAATGACAAAATCAGAACGCTTCCGCTGAAGGATGTGGTGATTGGAGGCTCGTTTTGGCAAAGGTACATTTCGCTTGTCAGAGATAAGGTGCTGCCTTACCAATGGGAGGTTATGAACGACAATATCCCCGATGCGGCGCGCAGTCATTGTATCAAAAATTTTGAGATAGCGGCGGGCAAAAGACAGGGCGAGTTTTACGGCATGGTGTTTCAGGACAGCGATTTGTACAAATGGTTAGAAGCCGTGTCATACGCTTTGGCGGCAAAACCCGACCCCGCACTTGAAGCACTTACGGACGGAGCAATCGCGCTCATCGGAGCCGCACAGCTGTCAGACGGCTACGTCAACACCTATTACACCGTAAAAGAGCCTTCGAGCCGTTGGCTAAATCTGCGTGAGGGACATGAGCTTTACTGCGCGGGGCATATGATAGAGGCCGCCGTCGCCTATTTCAACGCGACAGGCAAGCGCGAGTTTCTCAACATAGCGATTCGTTTTGCCGACCACATTGATAACACTTTCGGACTTGAGGAGGGCAAGAAGAAGGGCTACCCCGGTCATCAGGAAATCGAATTAGCTCTGTGCAAGCTCTATAAAGTCACAAACGAGAAGCGTTACATAGACCTTGCGGCGTATTTTATCAGTCAGCGCGGGAACGAGCCTTTTTACTTTGGCGAGGAGCAAAAAGACCCCGCATACAAAATAGTTTTTTCCCAGCTCACGTCGCTTGACAGGACATATTATCAGGCGCATACTTCTCCGTCGGAACAGAGAATCGCCGTAGGACACGCGGTTCGGGCGGTGTATATGTACAGCGCAATGGCGGACTTGGCGGAGCAGTTGGGCGGCGGCACGCTCAAGGGGGCTTCGCTCAAGGGGGCTTCGCTCAAGGGGGCTTCGCTCAAAGAGTCTTGCGCCGCATTGTTTGATGACATATCCGAAAAGCAAATGTATATCACAGGAGCGATAGGCTCTGTGTCAATCGGCGAGAGCTTTACGTCGCAGTATGATTTGCCGAATGATTTGGTTTACGGTGAAACGTGCGCTTCCGTAGGGCTAATGATGTTCAGCCGCCGTATGTTCGCTATGCACCGCGATGCGCGTTATGCGGAGATTATGGAAAAGGCGTTGTACAATACTGTGCTTGCGGGAATATCCCTTACGGGAACAGAGTTTTTCTATGTAAACCCTCTCGAAACAGACCCCGTCAAAATAAAACACAATCCACAATATGAGCATATAAAGACGGTGCGGCAAAAGTGGTTTGACTGCGCGTGCTGTCCGTCGAACATTGCGCGAACCGTGATGGGGCTTGGGCTTTACGCTTATGCCGCTTCGCAAGACGGGTTATATATCAACCTTATCTGCGAGGGGTCGGCAAAAGACGGCGAGCGGAGCGTAGAGATTGCTACGGCATATCCTTTCGGCGATACCGCGCAGATAAAAGTAAATGGCGGCACGTTCCGATTGTTTCTGCGAAACCCCGAAAATGCCCGTATTAAGTCGCTTAAAATCAACGGGGCGGCTGTGAGCGCGCCGACGGAAAAAGGGTATATTGTGATTGACCGCGAGTGGCAGGGAGATACTGTTGCGGTGGAGTTTGACCTTTCGCCGAAATACGTTTTTTGCTCCGAGCAAGTGCAGAAGAACACGGGCAAAGCCGCAGTCATGCGCGGCCCGATTGTGTACTGCGCAGAGGAAGCCGACAACGGGCCGCTGCTCGGCGGGTGTGTTTTAGACACGGATGCGCCGCTTTTATCTGCGCCGTCGCCGAACGGTCTTTTGTCCGAAACCACAGCACTGAAAACACGCGCATACAGGCTCAAACAAAACGGAGCGGGGCTGTACACGTCGCAAAAACCGACCTTGACTTCATGCGAGCTGACCTTAATCCCGTATTTTCAATGGGCAAATCGAGGCGAAAACGAAATGCGCGTGTTCTTACAGGCGTTGAGTCCCCCTTAATTCTTTATCCCCGACATGACGATGCCCTCAACAAAGAACCGCTGACCGAACAGATAGACAATAACCGTCGGTAAAAACGTCAGACACGTTGCGGCGAACATTCCTGCGTAATCACTCTTGAAAGAACCGAGAAAGGTTGTCAGCCCAAGTGTGAGCGTGTACATATCCTTACTTGAGATGTATATCATTTGCTGGAGCAAGTCGTTCCAATTGGCGATGAAGATTAAAAGCGCGACTACGATTATTGCGGGCTTTATCATCGGAACTAAGATAGAAACCAAAATCCTCATATGACCCGCTCCGTCTATCATTGCCGCTTCGTCAAAATCTCTGGGAATGGACAACATGAATTGCCGCAACAGGAAAATGTTGAACGCTCCGCCCCCGAAAAGATACGGGATAATAAGGGGGTAATATGTTCCGACAAGACCGAGCGTAGACCAACCTATGTATAAGGGAATGAGCGTAACCATAGAGGGCAGAAGCATTGAGCCGACACAGAGGGAGAAAATGAATTTCTTTCCTCTAAAGCGTAGTCTGGCGAAAGCGTAACCGCACATGACCGCGGTTGATGTTCCGAATACCACGCAGGGTACGACAATGATGAGCGTATTGCCGAGATACTTAAAGAAATCGAAGGTCAGCGGATTGATGTTGTAATTAGACCATAACCAATCGGGAGGTAATAATACAGGCGGCCACCGAAAAATATCCGAGCTTTTCATCAGAGATGACCGAAACACATACCATAGAGGCATCATCACCAAAACGGCAAGGAAGATTATAATTACAAGGCTGATTATGTCAAAAAATCTTTTCCTTGCTTTTACCGATTTGAAAGAGTTTCGAGTTATACCGCCCTTAAAGCCGCTCATTTTCTATCATCCTTCCCTTCGTAGAAAATCCACGCTTTGGATGTGGCAAACAGAATAAATGCGAGAATTGCCGCCACTATGAAGAATACGAACGCGATTGCCCCTGCTTTGCCCAATTCTCTTCCCCTGAATCCGACTTGATACATTAAGTAGGACATGAACATTGTTGATTTTCCCGGCCCGCCTTTTGTGATAGCGAGCGCGGGTATGACGACTTGAATATTTATAACAAGGCTCATAAGCATGTTGTAAAAGATGATGGGGGTCATGCACGGAACCGTGATATGTATGAAGCGTCTTATGAAATTAGCACCGTCAATATCGGCGGCTTCGTGATATACTTTGGGTACATTTTGAAGCCCCGCAAGAAATATAACGATTAAGTTACCGCAAGACCAAACGGCGATTATCGTTAATGATTGCATTACGGTATCTGCGCTTGACATAAAATAGGATTTTTCAAAACCCATTTGCAAAAGCAGATAGTTAATTATGCCGCCGTCATAATTAAAAAGGAAATACCATGTTACCATTGAGGCGGCGACAGGTAATACATAAGGCACGTAAAATACGGCTCGAAAAAAGCCCCTTGCGGGGATTTTGCGGTTTAGAAGCACGGCTATGAAAAAGGAGTAGATTATGCTTGCAACGACCGCCATAAGGGCATATGTGACGGTCACTTTGATTGAGTTGAGAAAATCAATGCCGGGATTTTTGAAAATGTCGATGAAATTACTGAAACCAATAAAGTCTGGTGAACCGAGAGGGCTGTTTTGCACAAGATGACCGACATTCAGGTTGAAAAAGCCCATAATGAAGGTGGTAAGCAGGGGGATATAAGTAATTAGTGATAATCCGAGAAAGGCGGGGATTAGAAACAAGTACGCCGCCCGCTCTTCCTTAATGATGTTTTCTGAATGTGTTTTCTTTCGCGTCAACACTGCCATGACAAGCCTCGCTTTTACTATATCGGTTTAGGGCGAGTATGAGGAAGCGGTATATTTGATTCGGATAAGGATGTTTCTATGGGGGCATGAGTGCGGCGGAGTATGCGCATAGAGAACATCCTTATCACAAAAATCAGAAGAGCGGAGGATTATCCTGCTAAAGCGGCTTCCATTGCGGGTCGGATTGCTTCTATAACCTCGCTCGCGGTTTTTGCGCCTTGGAACACTTCAACCAACGCAGGCTGTAACACGCCGACATAGACCTCATACGTGTTGGGCGTGTAGTACCATGCGGTGGATTTCGTTATATTGAAGTCCATTGCGACATCAACGATAGCTGTTTTGTAAGCATCTCCGAGCGGGACACGGACGGGGGAGGCATCAATCCACAGCGGGAGCTTTGCATCGTCGTACCAACTAAGCAGGTTCGGCATCCACCAACCTTCGATAATCGGTCCCATGTTGTTTTCGGGGTCGTTATACCATCTCAAAAATGCCGCTGTTTCTTCAGGATACTGGGTTGTTGCAAACATCGCGGCAGGACCTGCTGTTGCTATGTTTGCTCGTTGTTTCATGTAAGGGAGCACGGCTACTTGATAATTGACATCTTCAAAGAATCCTCTAAAGCCCGTGACCCATTGACCGTCTGTACCCATTGCGGTGTCGCCCCTGCCGACAGATAAAAAGAATCCGTCGTCTACCGTTCCGTCGTTAAAGGGTGCTACTTTGTGTACTAAATGCAAGTCCGCAATCATTTGTATGGCTTCAATCGCGGCGGCATCAAAGACGACAGATTTGCCGTCCTCCGAGAAGAAACGGCCGCCGTTTGACAGTGCAAAGGCTTCAAGCTGCCATGTGTAGGTGTTTACCGACCCGCCGTATTGGACGATGTTATTCGCATCGAAGCCCGCATCATCGGGATTGTTGCCGTTTGCATCAAATGTGAGTGATTTGGCGACCGCGACAAATTCATCCCACGTCCACGCATCTGCGCTTACCGCAGGAGGATAAGGTATTCCCGCCGCATCAAACATATCGGGGTTGTACCATATCGCGAGAACCTCGTTGGCTGAGGAGTAAGCGACGGGCTGACCTTCATTTCTGAATATGACGTAGTCGAGCGGTTTTTCCGTTGCTCCCTCATAGACATCATAGGTGTTCAGCAGACCATCTCTTGCCCAACCGATAGCGGTGTCCTCAGCGACCATGCCGCAGTCAGGCATTTCGTTGTTTGCCGCCATGACTTGAAGTCTTTCAACGTAGTCGTCACGCCCGATTTGCAGAGCGGTGACAAAAACCCTGTCCTGCATGTTGTTGTAGACATCGAGGGCGGCTTGTGTCGTTTCCTGCTCCGCAGGGTCACCCCAGAGTGAGAATACGAGTTGGATACGTCCGCTGTCGGGCGGGAGCGGGGCATCCGGTCCGCCGACAGGGGCGGGGGTGCTTGGCTCGCGGTTACATGCTGCGACGACACTGAACATCATCAGCATGGCGAGGGTTGTTGCGAGAATACGAAGTGTTCGCTTTTTCATAATTAACCTCCATAATTGTTTACTGTTTTCTGTTTATACATAACATGCCGAAGCACGGAATGTAAGGGGGGCAGGGGTTTTTCAGGGGTGCGAGGGTTCGTTTTGGGGGGGCAGGGCGGGTGTAGCTTGGTGCGGGGGTTGCGGCGGCGGGTTGCGGTGCAGTTCGGGGGCGAGTTTGAGGTGCAACAGGATTATGGTTTTTGCACAAAATCTAAACGATTAAATATTATTCGTCAGAAAACACAAACCAAAGCTAACACAATAATAGCATATGAAAATATAGCTGTCAACCGAAATCAGCAAAAAGCAAAGTATAAGTAAAGAGCAGGTAAAACAAACGTAAAGTAAATTCGACAAAGCAAATCAGCATACAAAACAGCAAAACTAAGTTGCGCCGAAACAGCTTTTTGTGTACACTACTATCAGGCATTCTATCGAGTATAAATATGTAGGAGGTGCGCTTATGCCAAAACTGCTTTTTCAAGGACACGGAAGTCTGCGCCTGACCGCAGACGACGGGCGAATCATTTATATCGACCCGTACAAGGGAAAGGGCTACGACTTGCCCGCTGATATTATTCTCGTAACTCATCAGCATGGTGACCATAATGTGGTAAAGCTCTGCGCTCAAAAGCCTGATTGCACGATTATAACAAACGCAGAAGCTCTTGCGGGCGGCAGTCATAACCGCTTCGACATCGGCGGGATATTGATACAAGCTGTGGAAGCAAGTAACAAAAATCACGACCCTAAGCAATGCGTCGGATACATAGTCACGATTGACGGTATAAAGGTCTATGCAAGCGGGGACACGTCAAAAACCCGACAAATGGAAACCTTTGCCGAGTTAAGGCTTGACTATGCTTTGTTCCCATGCGACGGGTTCTATAACATGGGACCGAAGGAAGCCGCCGAGTGCGCGGAACTTATCGGGGCGAGGCACAACATCATCATTCACCCGAAACCCGGAACATCAATTCGGAAGATAGCAGAAAAATGGAACGCGCCGAATAAGCTCATCATTGCCCCCGGCGAGGAAATTGAGCTGTCCGCAACGGAGTAAACGCCCCGCAGACTTGCGGCAGATGCCCCGCAGACCTACCGCCGCAGACTTACTCCCCCTGTCCGACTGTTCCCACATATATCGCGCCTTTATGCGAAGGCGCGTTGGGTTCATGGAAAAACCTAAACCCGTCGGTTTCTTGCGCAATATGACAGATAGCTATTCCAATATCAATGCAACCGAGCCTGCTTCCCCCAATGGCGATGATAGGCTTTTTACGGTAGCAATGGATTTTTCCGTCTTGCGCGATAAAAAACCAATTTTGCGCGTTTATCCCGCTCGGTGCGAGCCTTGCCGCGTCTAAACGCTCGTCAACGCCGTCACTGATTGATGACAGGGACTTGCGCTTGAACTCGGACAAGGTGCGGTGGAGCGGTTCGGCGGGATTCCCGAAAGCCATACCTATCACAAACGGCATACCGTCTTTTTCCTTGTCAGGGGGCTTTGCCACACCCAACCAACATGAGCCGATTCCGTTTTCGGAGAAAAACAAATCCATTTGTTGCCCGATAAAACCCAAGTTTTCGTATGCTCCGTCTTTCTCCTCGCTGTGAAATGTAAGGTAATGCGGCGCGGATAGCCCGAAAAGCCCCGTTACCTTGCCCGTAATCCCGATTGTGTACCGTATATCGGGGTAAAGCGGCGTTATGCTTGCGATTTTTTCCTGTACTTGGGCGATTACCTTGTCGCAGAGCGGGGTTTGGTCATATTTTCTTACGGATTTACGCTTGCGGATTGTTTCATTCACTATTATTCCCTCCACCCTCTTCTTTTGAAGAGGTTTACCGCTTCAGCGAAATTGCCGAAGCAACTTGCCACACCGTTTGATGTCTTGTTTTTACTTAATCGTTTTTCGAGCCTGTGACGATATTGCGGAAATCATTCTGCTGACAATTCTAATTTTTCAAGCATCCAACAGGCACAATCCATATACCGTTTTTCATTTGGAAAGCATATTCTGTTCCGGTGAGAACCATCAGAAAAGAGGGTTCATTCATTTTGTCGGTGTCCACAATACGCTTCAGCTTTAGAAGATTATCGCAAGCCTTGTCTATTTCGCCCGCGCCGAGCTTCACCTCGACAGCACCCCACCGTCCGTCAGCAAGCTGAACAATAGCATCAACCTCAAGACCGCTTTTGTCCCGATAGTGATATACGTTGCCGTCAATACTTTCAGCATAAATTCTTAAATCCCGTATACATAGCGATTCAAAGAGAAGCCCAAAGGTTTTGAAATCGGAGAGCAATCTTTTGGGTGTTGCCCGCAAAGCTGCGGCAGCAATGGAAGGGTCGGTAAAATGCCGTTTTGCCGTGGTGCGCATGGCTGTTTTTGAACGTAGCTTTGCGCTCCATGCAGGTAAATCTTCAATTGCAAATATATTGTTTAACGCTTTTAAGTAGCTGTCAACGGTAACATGAGATAGAGCCTCATCGTTGGCGGCTAAATCATTTACCAGCGTTACAATTTTAGATTCACAGGAAATACTGCGGGATATAGACCTCAATAATGCCTTTACTCGAACGGGGTCTTTTTCTACACCATCTGCTTGTGAAATATCTTCATTGGCGACAGCTTCAACATAATCAGCGGCGATTGTCAATGCGATTTTTTCATCTGTTTCGTTGGCAACAGCAGGCCAACCGCCGCGATTTATTAAAAACGCATATTTCTCAATAGAAAGGTTGGATTGACCGTCTGCATCCGTTTTGCCGTCAAAAAGGGTTTCGAGAGATATTTCTCCTGTAGAATCTCCGCTTTCGTATAAAGACATTGTCCGCATTTTCATTCGAGCAATGCGTCCTGTTCCCGTGTGCATATCAGCGGTACGGGTTGGTATGACCGAGCCTGTTAAAATAAACTGTCCCACAGCCTTACGTTTGTCAACGGCAAAACGCACGGCATTCCACAATTCGGGCGCAACCTGCCACTCATCAAGCAAACGCGGTGTCTTGCCCTCTAACAGCAAAGAAGGCTTCGACTGCGCGGTAGCTTTATTCATCGCCGCTTTATCGGGGTCTTGCATATGCAGAACGCTTTCGGCTATCTCTTCAGCAGAGCTTGTTTTTCCGCACCATTTCGGACCCTCAATGAGAACGGCTCCCTTTGCGCGTAAATATAGTTTTAGTTTTTCATCAGAAATTCGGCTCAGATAACTCGGATTCATATAAAAACCTCTCCCTTAACTATGGTGGAAATGTTTTTGTATGTATATCTTAACCGACACTTTATGATTTGTCAAGTAAATACTTTATGATTTGGCGGGTAAATGCTTTACGATTTGTCAGGTAATTGCTTTATGATTTGGCGGGTAAATGCTTTGCGATTTGTCGGGTAATTGCTTTATGATTTGTCACCAACCGTCGTCACAGCAACTTGCCAACGGGTGATTTCGTCAATCAGTTCATATGGTATTGGCTTATCTAATTGAAATTGAATAGTGCCTTTTGCGGTTTTATAATCGGTCAGCTTATCGGCAAAAATTTCAACAGCTTCACTGCCGGGAAAAATGCTGATATGCTTCTTAAAGGCGGCGAAGTGAATCAGGTTTTCGCCCTGCCAAAAGGTCGGCATTTTCCACGAAAACTTTTCAACAGAATCGGGAGCGGCGGTGCGTATGGTTTCGCGGATTTTCTGTAAAATCGGCTGAACCTCAGCGGGTTGGTCGGCGATGTATGCATCCACAGCGTTAATTGCCCCGCAATAATGGTCTTGGTTCGTATTCTTAAACTCACGGCCGCATTTTTCGCATGACCACATAATTATACACCACCTTTAGCACATAACCTACCACACCCCTCGCTAAAATGCAACGGTCTATCTCTACTCCTCATAATACAAGAACGGAAATCGAGTAAAAAATAGTTGAAATCTCCGAAATCTGAAAACATCTGAAAATAATTTTCAAAAACTATTGACAAATCCCCCGCATAGGTATATAAAGGAACACAGATTTGGAATAACCATATCGGTAGGTGAGGCTACCGCAGGGATACGGGTTGCTGCCGCGGAGTCGTGGAGACACGATGAGAAGGTCAACAGTCTATGTCGGGTCAAGGCATGGAATAACGCAACTTCATCGCCCTGTAGAGCCAAAGCTTGAACGGTGATGTGGAAGCGGAAAAGTGCATTTTTGCGCGGCGCAATGGTACGCAATGGTATTTTAGCTTGTTTTTAGCGTGATTTTAGCGTGAGCGTTGAGCGTGGTTGAGCGTGTTTGTGTATTTATCCCCCGTCATCGTCTAAGATGTTGACAGGGGATTTTTTATGTTTGAAAAGGAGGTGATATCGCGGTGGATAGTGATAGCAGTCGAAGTCATAAATTAAATTCAAAACAGGAGGAAAAGACCAATGAACAACACAAAAAACAATCTTTTGAAAACCAAAAAAGTGCTGACGGAAATGATTCACCGCGACGAAGTGCGCGAAAGAATCAGTTTCGCCGCGACCGCCCAAAACGAGGAACTGCTGACTAAATTCGGCACGTCAGCCGACGGCGTGGAAGAAAGGCTTGTGGGGAGTTACCGCGACCGTTACGGAAGCAACAAAGTTACCCGCGGCAAAAAGACATCGTTAGCCGCACGCCTTTTCAAAGCATTTGTCAACCCATTTACGGTAGTCCTTTTCGGGCTTGGAATAATGTCATTTTTTGCTGAAGTCGTTTGGGCGGAGCCGGACGAAGAAGGAATCTTAGGCGTTATTATCATTTCGGTAATGGTGCTGATTTCGGGTATTCTGCGATTTGTGCAGGAAACAAGAAGCGGTAACGCCGCCGAAAACCTGCTCAAAATGATAAAAACCACTACAAATGTAAGGCGCAAGGAAAACGGAGCAAGTGAAATTTCCATTGAAGAAGTGGTTGTGGGGGACATCGTTCACTTATCGGCGGGAGATATGATTCCTGCTGATATGAGAATAATTCAAGCGAAAGACTTGTTTATCAGCCAGTCGGCTTTAACGGGGGAAAGCGAGCCTGTGGAAAAAATATCCGCCCCGGTTAAAGATGATTTTAACTTAACCGAAACGCCTAACTTAGCGTTCATGGGTTCAAACGTAATCAGCGGAAGCGCAACAGGTGTCGTAGCGGCGGTTGGGGACGATACCATTTTCGGCGAAATGGCGAAAAGCGTTACTGAAAAGCCTGTAAAAACCAACTTTGAAAAAGGCGTTAATGCAGTGTCTTTTTTGTTGATTCGGTTCATGGTAGTTATGGTTTTAATTGTGCTGATAATCAACGGTATTACAGGAAACTCTTGGATGGATGCCGTGCTGTTCGCGCTTGCTATAGCCGTTGGATTAACGCCGGAAATGCTTCCCATGATTGTAACTACCTGCCTTGCCAAAGGCGCGGTAGCCATGTCAAAGGAAAAGACAATAATAAAAAATCTCAACTCTATTCAAAACATTGGCGGAATTGATATTTTATGTACCGATAAAACGGGAACGCTTACCCAAGACAACGTGGTGTTAATGTATCATGTGGATATTCACGGACAGGAAAATGCCAGAGTTTTACGTCATGCTTTCCTCAATAGCTATTATCAGACAGGCTTAAAAAATCTTATGGATATTGCTATTATTGACAAAACCCACGAAGAACAGGAGCAGGGCAACGCGCTCGCGGAATTGCAGGGGCTTTCAGATAGATTTAATAAGGTAGATGAAATTCCTTTTGATTTTGAACGCCGCCGTATGAGTGTTGTGGTTGAAAATAACGGAAAAACCCAAATGGTTACAAAGGGTGCGGTTGAGGAAATGCTGTCAGTCTGCTCCTTTGCCGAATACAAGGGCGAGGTTGAACCGCTGACTGATGAAATCCGCAAATATATTTTGAGCAAGGTGGACGAGCTTAATGAGGACGGTATGCGCGTAATCGCCGTAGCGCAAAAGACAAATCCTTCTCCTGTAGGTGCGTTTTCGATTGCGGACGAATCGGAAATGGTTCTTATGGGCTACCTTGCTTTCCTTGACCCGCCGAAAGAATCTACTGCCGCCGCCATAAAAGCCTTAGGCGAACATGGTGTATCAGTAAAAATTCTTACAGGTGACAACGACAAAGTAACCCGTTGCATTTGCAAACAGGTAGGTCTGCCTGTTAAAAAAATTCTGCTCGGCTCTGATTTAGACAATATGAGCGATGCCGAACTCGGTAAAGTAGCAGAAACAGTCTGCGTATTCGCCAAGCTATCCCCTCAACAAAAAGCGCGGGTAATTACAGTTTTGAGAGATAACGGTCACAGTGTTGGCTACATGGGTGACGGTATTAACGATGCGGCGGGCATGAAAGCCTCTGATGTGGGAATATCTGTTGATACTGCCGTTGATATTGCAAAGGAATCAGCCGATGTAATTTTGCTTGAAAAAGACCTTATGGTGCTTGAAAAAGGCATGATTGAGGGGCGCAAGACCTATGCAAACATGATAAAGTATATCAAAATGACTGCAAGCTCCAACTTCGGGAATATGTTTGCGGTTTTGGCGGCAAGCGCGTTATTGCCCTTTATGCCCATGTTACCCATTCACTTGATTTTGCTGAACTTGATTTACGACCTTTCCTGTACTGCCATTCCTTGGGACAACGTAGACAAGGAGTTTCTCAAAATTCCGCGAAAATGGGATGCGTCATCAATCGGAAAATTTATGCTGTGGATTGGACCGACAAGCTCTGTTTTTGACATAACGACATACTTATTGCTGTATTTTATAATCTGCCCCGCAATGGTCGGCGGTCAGATGTTCCGTGAAATTACCGACCCTGCGATACAAGCATATTTTATCGCAATATTCCATGCCGGTTGGTTTGTGGAATCCATGTGGACACAAACGCTTGTTATACACATGATAAGAACGCCGAAACTACCGTTTATTCAGAGCCGCGCCTCTGCGCCGCTTACTCTTTTGACGTTTACCGGAATTGCGGTGTTGACGATTATTCCCTTTACTCCTTTCGGGCACTCAATAGGGTTGGCTGCCTTGCCTGCCGTATTCTTCGCATGGCTGCTTGCGACATTGTTTTTGTACATGGTGTTGGTGACGGTGTTCAAAAAGATTTTTGTGAAGAAGTACGGGGAGCTTTTGTAAGCAGAGTAAGTAGTTCTTAAAATGGATAGGGGGCTGTCACAAAACGATTATGAGAAATCGTGAGCGACAGCCCCAATGCCCCACCACTACCCCACGCTGAGTAAAATATTAGCGTGGGAATTTCCGTCAAAACGGAACCCATGCGGGAGAACAAGCCCTTTGCCCTTAAAAATATCGAATTGTCCTGCCATACTCCATATCGGGATAATCACGGTATGAGCATCGCCAATGCTGTATTCAATATACAGGGTATCACCCTCTAAATACGCGGAAATGTGGAGATTGGGGAAATCCACTATCTCAAAATCATTTCTATGATAAAACGGCGGGCGAAATTGCAGTAAGAGTGTATTTCCTTGAATATCATTCAGAGCATACGTGCCGCTGAGATACGCTGTAAAATCATTTTGACCGTAAATAAATGCGTTGCCGCCTGCGGCTATGGAAATACCATCTGTAATTTCGAGGTTTATATCACTGCCTTTCGGCAAATGCGAAATATCTATGCGAACTTCATCTGCTGTATAAAAATAAATATCAACACTTTCCGAGATGTCAACACTTTCCGCGACCGTTTCGCTTTCTACAGAGGTAATCGCCATCCCGTCGTTGCTGAATAATACAAACGGTATTCCAATCGTAATCACTGCCGCAATAATGACACAGATAACTACATCCAACATTTTGTTATGGCGGCTCTGCTTTTTGTGGTAGACCGTAAAACGGTTTATTACGAGAGAAACCGCAACTATGGCAACCCAGATTAACAACGCTTTTATCACAAACAATCCGAATGACGGCTCTTTCACGAGAAACGCAAGCACTTTTGGGGCATACTCGATGAACATCATTATGTTGACGACCGCAGCGACGATGAGCGAGATAAAAGCGACGGCGGCAAAAATTTTCCATTTTCGCAGAATAACCCCGACAAGGTCAATCACAGCCACGACTATAAAGCTGTACAGCAAAAACGTGATGAATCCGCCGACGATAAAGCCGATGTCAAAATTAAGCGCGAGATAAACGCTGTCGTAAAAAAACGAAAGAATTTTTATCGCGGCATTATAGAGCAAGTACATGGCAAGTGTTGTCAATCCGACAAAAACCGCAATAATATAGTTGATAAGCTCGGAGGTTATAAAGCGCGCGGTGTTTGTCTGCGGGAACACGGAGAACTTGTCATTGATGTTTCTATACAGGAACATCATTACCATGTAGGCAATTATCATTCCGAAAAAGAATGACGTGGAGTAATCCTGCACTTGATAAAAACTTATGCCCTTGCCGCCGCTGTGTATAATGCTCACGACCGTCACGGCAAGAGTGGTGCATAACATAACCGCCGCTATGCAGGGAAACCAAAAGAAATTCTTGCCGTTGGTTTTAATTTTGACTTTCAGTAAATTCATTATGTTGGCATACTCGTCTTTTACCATAAACATTCTAATTCACCCTCCTTATTTTGACGTGTAAGATAAACGCATAAATCCTCCGCTCTCACTGGCGAAACGGTTAACCCTTGCGTTTTTGCCGTTTCCGAAGCCCTTTCCGTAAGCGGCTCGTATATCACGGCGAAGTTTGAAATATCGGTTTTTTTATGCGCAATAGCTTTCTTGTCCGAAATAAAACGCTCCACCGCCGCCCCGTTGCCGTCAATGCGATACGCGCTCTGCCGCACATCGTCTATGGGGCTGTGCAGTACGAGCTTGCCTTGCTCTATCAGCAGAATGTCGGAGAGCAACCCCTCGATTTCCGAGAGCAAATGGCTTGAAATGATGAACGTGCGGGGGTGTTCGGCAAAATCGCGGAGCAGTATTTCATACACCGATTTTCGCACGGTTACATCCATGCCAAGCACAGGTTCATCAAGCATTGTCAGCTCCGCTCGGCAGGATAAGGCGCAAAGGAAGTTAAAAATACTGCTCATGCCTTGCGACAGACTTCTGTATTTCATCTTTCCGCTTAGTTCAAAAAAGCTCATGAGCTTATCCGCAAAATCGGAATCGAAATTCGGAAACATGGTTTTGTAGGCATATAGAATCGTGTCAAGTTTAAGGCTCAGGTCATACGCCATGTTGTGGTAGGTGTAAACCAATCGTCGGAGCACAGGGAGATTATCCATCGGCTCACTGCCAAAAACGCTTACCTCGCCGCTTGTTTTATCGAGTATGCCCGCAAGTATTTTGAGAAGCGTGGTTTTGCCTGAACCGTTTCTGCCGATAAGCCCTGTAACGCTGTGTTCGGTAATGCTTATTGACAGGTCGGAAAGTGCCTGCGTTTTGCCAAAGTGTTTATGAAGATTAACCGTTTGTACGATGTTATTCATTTGGGTATTCCTCCTTTTCTGTAGGGGCGGCTGTTGTTGTCGTTTGCGGGTGGTCGTGCGAGGTTGTTTTCGTCGTTGCTGTTTGCGGGCTGTCGTGCGCGGCTGGCTCTGTTGTGCGCGGGTGGTCGTGCGTTGCTGTTCCTGCGTTGTTTTTGAAATGATTTTTGATTTCGTCAATTACTTCGCTTTCTGAAAGTTTGATTTTTTCGGCTTCTGAAACAATACTTGCGACGAGCTTTCTGAACCTATTTTCCCGCCGCTCTTTCAGAAGCCGCTCCAATGCCCCGTGCGCTACGACCATTGATGCCCCGCGCTGTTTTTCAAGTATTCCCTTTGCGACAAGCACATTGATTCCCTTTGCCGCTGTCGCAGGGTTGACGTTCAGCTCCCGCGCAATGATGAGCTGTGAATAAGCCGCTCCGCCCTCCGTAAGACTGCCGCTGATAATATCGTCCTCAACAGCCTCGGCAATCTGCACATAAACAGGCTTTAAGCTGTCAAAGTTTATTTTCATGCCTCATACAAATCCTTTCCGTCTTTTTCGTCCTCTGCTATACTACATTACTTATATGATGTAGTATAGCAGAGGTTTATTTTCGTGTCAACAGAAAAAAGAAAATATTTTGAAAAATATTTTCTCAGGGTTTTTGGGGGTTATTTGGGTTTGTTTATAATCGAGCGAGTGAGGGTCGTGCCCGCCTGTAAAACGGGCAGGACAGGCGGTTCTCACTCTCTCGATTATAACTCCGTTGAAATCTTCGCTCATTCGGTCATGACCATACATGGTCGCGACCCTCATTCGCTCGATTATAACTAAATTTCAAACTTCGCATTTACCGCATATTTCATACAGCGGACAGCCGCCGCACTTAGGCGTTTTTCGGCAATGCTCCTTGGCATTGATTACAATAAGAGCGTGGAAATTGTTGTAAACTTCTTCGCTTCGGGGCAGGCTCTCCTCAAAGTATGCCTTGACCGCATCATAGCCCTTTCCCGTCGGAATCGGAAACCGATTGCATAAACGAATGGTGTAAGCATCCACCACGAAAGTCGGAAACCCGAAAGCGTACAGCAAAATCGAGTCGGCGGTTTCCTTGCCTACGCCCTTTAAGCCGAGCAGCTCCGCACGGGCATTTTCCAACGGCAGTTTACGGACACATTCAACATCAAAGTCATACCCCTCGAACCATGCTGTCACCGTTTTTAAGTACGCCGCCTTTTGATTAAAAAATCCTGCGGGACGGATTATGTCAATGAGCTTCGCTGTATCCATTTTTAACACGGATTCGGGGGTAAGCTCGCCGTCGAAATTGGCAATGGCTTTTTCGACGTTGGACCAAGCAGTATTTTGAGTAAGCACCGCTCCGACCATGACCTCGTAAGGCGTTTCGGCAGGCCACCAATGCAGGTCGCCGTAGCGGGCACGGAGAGTTTGAAAGATGTCCATGCAGGTCATACGTCTGAGTTCTTCGTTCGCCCGTGAAATCGGGTTGCTTCGGTTTGCTTGATTGCGCTTGTGCATGAAAATACCGCCCTTTCGTCAGCACATAACTTATCATGCTATCTGCCAAAAAGCAATAACCCTCAACGCTATTTTATCTGCCGCCGTACATACAACGCGATTTTATCTGCCGCCGCAGGTACGCCGCGATTTTATCTGCCGCCGCAGTTTTCATCTGCACACAAACAACCGCTTGCCGCGCAGAACATCTTTCACAGAATATCCGCAAACCCGTCCGCAGAATACTCCTCCCCGTCCTTTTTCTTTTGCATAGCCGTACATAACAGCTCATATTTCGCTTTGGAAACCTTGTATGTCGCAAGAACAATCGCGGCTATTATCACCGCCGCAGCGGGAATCAGCGTTGCTGTCACGAGTATACCTTGAATTGCCTGTTCGGATTGTGATTGCGCTGTGCCGTCGTAGCCCGCAAGCCCAAGAATCGCGCCCATTCCCCACATTCCCAACGCCGAACCCACTTGGAAGCAAAAAGAAGCTATCGAGCTGAGAGAGCCGTCCTTTCTGTCGCCGCTCACAAATTCCATTATTTCCGCGCAGTCATAGGCGAACGCAACATAAAAGGTAAAAAAGGCGGCGGAGCTGACCCCCCACAATCCCGCGTAAAAGTATAATGATGAAACGGTGTTGATTCCGATAATAAAGAAGAACACAGCGGCGGCAACCGCAGGTGTCATTGCCGCAAGCATGACCGATTTCTTGCCGTACTTATTTGCGAAGAAAGTTATCGGCGGCATGGAAAGTGCGACAATGGCGACATACACAGCCCAGAACACACCTTGCTTGGCTGTGTTCATCCCTACATTGTAGGTCATGACGTACACACAAATCGAGTTTAACATCACAAACCCAATCGCATATACCGTTACCCAAACGGCAACCTTTCTGAAGCTCTTAATGCGAAAGCATGCCGCCCAGACCTTATAGAAATTCTCCTTAGCTCTTGCTTTCTTTGCTTCAAGTGCCTGTCGTACCGACTCCTTTTCACAGTGCCTGAGCAAAAAGATTCCGATGTAGCATAAAGCAAATATCACGACAGCAAACACAGCTCCGATGATGCCCCAAGCCTGACGGTCGCTCAGACCGACATTCTCCGCCCAAGACCATATCCACATAGGACCTGACGACACGAAAACAAGAATGATGTATCCCCCGAATACCGTCATAAACCGCAGAATGTTCCGTTCATTATAATCCTTAGTGATTTCAGCACCCAAAGCGTAATACGGTATCATAAACGTGGAGTAGAACAGCCATACGAGCATTGGAACAGCAACGTAATAAACGCTTTGAAGCGCGGCACTTCTAATCTCAAAGGGTGCAAAGGCGAGATACACCGCCGCGCACAGCGGCAAGACACTGGCTTTCATCCATGGTAAACGCCTGCCGTTTTTCGTTACATAATTATCAGAGATTCCCCCGATGAGCGGGTCAATAATGCCGTCCCAAGCCACCGTGATAAACGTAATCGCTCCCGCTGTCATGGGCGGAACACCTACAATATCCGTCAGGTAGTAGATAAAGTAGATGTAAAAAAGGTTATAAGGGACAGCATCGGCGGTTGTACACAGACCGTATCCTATCCTGACTTTCCAAGGTAGTTTGATTCGCTCCATCCGTTTTCTCCTTGTCGGCTTATAAAGCCGCGCCCTTTGTTAGCGCGGTCGAGCCCCATGTCCGACGACCTACGAAGCCGCGCCCTCTGCTCGACCGCCCGATTCCCCAATGATAATCGCCGACACCCCGTTCGGTATAACTTCTTTTATCGCTTTGTCAAAAACCTTGTAGGTTTGGCATATTTCATCGTAAGAATATCCGCCGCCGAAGGACACCATCAAGTCCACATATACGATATGCCCGGAACGCCTTGTCCTTACTCCGTGAAACCCCTCGATTTCATTCCATATCCCGGAAACACACTTCATCACCTTTAACTGGGTTTGCTCGTCAAGCGTTTTGTCAAGCAAGTCGGCGGATGCTTCCTTTATAATCTTTATGTTTTGGAACGCGATGTAAAGAGCGCACGCCATACACACCGCAGGCTCAAGGTAGCCGATACCGTAGACATTCCTGAAAACATAAGCGACAGTAATGGCAATGAGCGTCACCCCGTCGAAAACAAGATTCTTTATCAGCAGCATGGTATTTGACTTTACAAAACCGCTGGTAATCCCTTTTACTGTTTTTACTTGTTTTCTGAGCAGAAATACATCAATAGCAACATTGATTACTTTTATCACGATTGCCATCCATAAAATATCCTGCGGCTCGCTTGGGCGGAGCAAAGAGAAAATTGATGCCGCAAAGATTGCGGCTAAAGCTATATAGAGGAATACCGCGGCGATGAAGCTACCGAAAGCCTCGATTTTCCCCATTCCGTAATCATACTTAAAGCTGTCGTCCCCTTGTAATTTTTTTGAAAGAAAGAAGGAAAGGACGGCTTGTATTAAATTGCTCAAAGAGTCAATTGCATCTAAAGCAATCAAAAGTGAACCGCTCAAAATGGCAACGACGAGCTGCGCAATTGTATTCGGCAGTTCGGCAATCATGCTCATAAACGCCACTTTTTGCTGAGATTTGAACGTGCTTTTTACGATTTCGCTTTTCATACTACGAACACACCTTCCTCTGCGCCTAATTGTGAATAAGAGCAATATTACAAAGTATAATTAAGAGCAATATTACAAAGCAAGACTTGAAACTTTATACCCGGTATAATATAATCTTTTTTGACAGTCCCGCCCGACTATGAAAAAGTCAATTTAGATAAACAGCACAATATCAGTTTAGAAACAATTGTCATATCGGAGGTTAATGAGGTTAATTATGTATACAGCATCTGTAAGCGGAATAATTCTTCGCCCAAATCTGATTGAAAAAATGCAAAAGATTCAAAACAGAGCGCATATTTTTATTACCGCACCCGGAGGATACGGCAAAACCGTTGCCGCCCACCAATGGCTTTCTTACGTGAATGGCGAAGTGGTCAAAATATATCTTACAGCGGACGACAATGACCCTGTCGTTTTTTACAGACGGCTCGCGTACGCGCTTTTGAAAGTTATCGGAAAAGAAAAAAGATTGACGGACGCGCCCGTTTCTGCGAATGATTTTTTGAAAACAGTTAGTTTGCTGCCAAGTAAACACAAGCGTTGTTATTTGCTGCTCGACGATGTGCATAACATCGAAAACCCTGATATTGTCCGTTTTCTTCCTATAATTGCCACGCGCTTACCGAAATATATCCGCTTATGTATCGTCGGTCGCTCCGAGCCGACGGATGCTTTGCTCCAAACAGGATTATTTGAAATTTTGACGCAGGATGATTTAGTCTTTTCTGCGGAGGAAGTGGAGTGGCTCGGCGCGGAAAAAAACCGTGCTTTGACTTCAAAGCAAATTTCGGATTTGCTGAAAGCAACGGGCGGCTGGGCAATATATGTTTCCGCTATTTTGACAGGAGAAGGTGATTATAAAAAGCCATACGCTTTAACACAGTATTTTGAAAATAGAGTGTGGAGCTTGTGGAACAAAGAATTTCAAAAGCTGCTGCTTTCGCTTTGCGTTCCGTCGCAGGTCACGCCGCTGTTATACGAACGGCTGACAGGCGGGTCGGGCGGCGCGGCTTTCTTAAAACGGCTGATAAAAGAGAAAAACGTCTTTCTTTCACGGATTGCGGGCGATACTTACCGTTTTCATGACATATTCCGTGATTTTGTGATGAAACATTCCGAGCTTCTCGGCGTTGAGGAAATACGGCGGCTGAATGATATTGCCGCCGAGTGGTATTATGAGCAAGGTGATTATTATGCGAGTATGCGGCATTATATATCTAATGCCGACCATAACGGCATTGAGCTGTGCATGAATGAAATCAATCGTTTTCAAACAGGCACGATGTCAATAGAAATGAGAACTAATTTTACAAACCGATATATTTTATGCCTTCCGGATGATTTTATTGCAAACAGTCCTCTTTTGATTTCAAAATGCGCGGCGGCGGCACATAGCAGCGCAAATGCCGAAATGTTTGCGCGTTACGCGGATATGCTTTATTTGAAGCTGCCTGAAATCGCGGCAAAACAGCCCGACCTGCTTGAAACAATCGGGTTTTCAATCGGGATTGATTACCGCATGACGTTTCGGGAATATGTAAAACGGGTAACACAAATGCTGCCGCTTATGGCAAAAGCCGCAGTATCGGGAAATGCCGTATCGGGAAATGATGTGTCGGGAAATGCCGTATCGGGAAATGATGCGCGTATAAATTCGATTACCCAAAATCTTCCGTTTTATCATCGGTCAATGCGCGATTTTTCAGAGTACCACGAACTGAAACAGGATGATTTTGCTATGATAAAAGCCGCTTTTGGAGTGATTATCGGAAGAGATTACGATGTTCAGGAACAGGCGGTTTATGCAGGGCTGCTTTTTGAGCGCGGCGAGTTGTTAGAGGCTTTGCGTCATGCCATTAACGGTTATCACATATTACGTGGGGAGGATATGTCCCCCGAAACGGTTTTTTGTTCACATATGATACTTTGTTCGGTTTTGGATGCTATGGGCGCGAAAGCTGATGCCGAGAAAATCATGGAGCGGGCGGAATCTTTTGTAAAAGAACACGCACAATTTTTGCAAACAAACCTCAAAGCCTTGCAGACAAAACGCTCCATACATACAGGGGAGCTGAGTGCCGCGCGTGAATGGCTTAATATTTACGCATTTGAGGGGTCACATCTGCCGTTTTATCTGATTTGTCAGCATTTTACTACGCTTCGTTCTCATATTGCCCTAAAAGAATTTTCGCAAGCGGTTGATTTCGGCAAGCGTTTACAAATTTTGTCGGCTTCATACAACCGTCCGCTTGACCAAATTGAAAGCGGTATTCTGACGGCGGCCGCGCTATGGAAAAACGGCAAAAAAGAAGAATCTACAGAGCAAATGTCGCGCTCTGTGAAACTTGCCATACCTTACGGGTTTACGCAACTGTTTGTGAATGAAGGTGAGGATATACTGCCGATACTCTTAACCTTGCGAAGTGAGAAAAGCGGCGGCGAGGCGCGGTTTGCCGACAAACTTTGCGCGAGGATTTGCGGTCATCAAACCGATAAGCCGAATGTGACACCTATAGTATTATCGCCCATGCGCCGTAAAATGCTCGGCTTTTTGGAACGCGGATTGACGTACAATGAAATTGCCGACGAAACCGGACTAAAACGCGGGTCGGTCAAAACCCACGTACTGCTGTTATATAAACAGTTGGGCGTACATAACGCAAAAGACGCGGTTGCAAAAGCGAAAATAACAGGGCTGATGGAGTAAGCGTACACTCCCCGTTGCACTTCTAATTAGCTTTTTGCGGCGGTGATGGCGCGGTGTTTCGGCGGTTGTCGCAATGCGTGTTTTGCGGCGAAAGCTCCTTTTTTACTCCCTAATGCTAATTTCTTTTCTGAAAAATATACACCGTTCTGTTTCGGTAAAACCGATACGCAAATGAAATAGATAACTGTCGGTGTTGTGGAGCAAGCAATCGCTCATAAATTCACGACAGCCACGCTCTCCCGCCCAATCCTCGCATAATTTCACAAGAGCGGCGGCAATACCATTTTTACGATATTCGGGCTTTACATAAACGGCTTCCAAATAGCCGAAAGCACCGTCAAATTCTACTCCGTTTAGATAATCACTCCGCAGAGCGACGTGAGAGATGCCGATGGGCTTAATGCCGTCAAACACGAGTATAAAACCCTGCTTATTATCATTGAAATGCGCTTTGTTTTCCTCAGCAAGCTCGTCATACCCAAGCCCTGACATTGGTTCATAGAGTTCGTAAAGTAAATCGGTAACAACGTCAATGTCGGCTTTATCGGCATTGCGGTATGACGGGTTTGCCTTTTGAGTGGGGTGCGATTCCTTGAAGTATTCCCTTGCCAAAATCGCGTAATTCGCCGCGTCGCAAACACCTTGATTGTTCCAATCGGATTCAAGCGACGTTCCCTCATAACGTAACCCTGCTTTTTGCATAACCTTACCGCTGTTCGGATTTCGCGGGTCATGGCGGGATTCTATGCGGTTTATGCCGACATCTTCAAAGAAGAATCGTACAAGCCGTATCAACGCTTCGCTTACATATCCTTTTCGCCACCAAGCCTTTCCGATGCAATAACCGATATGAACCATATTCGATTTATCATCCTGCTTTACAACGCCGATAGTGCCGATAGGCTCGTTTATATCTTTTGGCACAATCGCCCATTGATAAAAGTCGGGTTCGTCATAATGGGGAAGCCAAATATCTAATAAAACCTGCCGTGATTCTTCAATCGACTCATGTGTTTTCCACATGAGGTATTTCGTAACATCGGGGTCGGCGCACCAATTCTCAAACATCGCCGAATCGTCTGCCGCTGTAAATCGGCGCAGAAGAAGTCGCTCCGTTTCAAGCTCAATTGTTCCGATATGTTTCATTTGTCCCCAACCACTTTCACATAAAACTTCCGATTTCTCGGTGGGTCGAACTCGCAGAAGTAAATCCCCTGCCACGTTCCGAGAAGCAGTCTGCCACTCTCAACAATGACAGTCGCGCTTGACCCCATTGCCGATGCTTTGAGGTGCGCCGATGAATTGCCCTCGCCGTGACGAAACTCCGCACGGTCGGGGAACGCCTTGTCCAATCCAATGAGCAAATCGTGAACAACATCAGGGTCGGCGTTCTCGTTTATTGTAATGCCCGCCGTTGTGTGAGGGCAAAATATGACGGCCACACCGCTTGACACGCCGCTTTTTGCGACGGCTTCGCGAACCTGCGCTGTGATGTTGTAGAAATTTTCCCGCTGTGCTGACAGCGAATACTCATAAAGTGTGTTCATATTATCCATAAAATCACATATCACCTTTCGTATGTTCCTCAATGACAAAACTGCACCAGTTATCCGCATACTGTAAAAGCAACGTCAATGGGCGCTCGTTCTTTGCAACAGAGCGGTTATCCTCCACATATTGCCCGTCGTGGTAAACAATCGCCTGCGCTTCTTCTTCGGAGAGATTGATATAAGGGAGTGCAAGGTAAAGACTTCGTATCGGCACGCTAAGGTATGTGAGGTCTTTATTGAAGCTGTAAGGATATGTCGGGCCGTATCCATATTGTCTTTGGCGCGGCGTTGGCTCATTCTTCAAATATTGCGCTCCTTCGGGCGTTCCCGCTTTTCCTAAGTCGTGCAGTAGCGCGACGATAACGCAGGATTCGTCCTCAATGCTCGGATAAAGGGTGTTTTTTATCCTAAGCAAGGTTTCCGCCACATTGACCGAGTGTTCAAGCAATCCGTGTTCACGGCAAAGGTGAAAGCGGGTGCTTGCAGGAGCAGTCAGCCACGCGGTTTCGTTTTCAAGAAAATCCATAAGCACGGCAAAATCATCGGCTCGGTGCGTGACTTTTGCTTTTAACGCTTCGTATCGTTTCCTTAGTTCGGTATCCATGCCAATCCCTCTCTATTCTTTGAGTTTGTCCATTTGTGATTGCCTCCTTTGCCTGTGAAAGCGTGTGAAAGCGTGTGAAAGCCTGTGAAAGTGTTCGTGTCTTAGAATGATAACACGTACTGCGCTAACCTTCAATCTTTTTTGAGCAAGCGGCTGTTGCCAAAGCTATGACACTCGTGGTAAAATGAGCGAAATTCAGGCGAGGCGGGCAATCAAGGCGTGCCGCCGTATCTCGCCGAGTTATACGAAAATATCAAATAAGGAGCAAACCATGCGAAAAATTTCAATATTTTTACTGATAGTCATGCTTATCACAACTTTGGCGGCTTGTGCCGAGAAAACCTCGCCGCCCGAAACCCTTGTCATTTACACATCTATGAAGGAATCGCTTATTTCAGAGTTGGCGGAGGATTTCACGAGCAAAAACCCCGACATCACGGTTGAAACCCGCATTGACGGAGCAGGTACTCTTATGGCGCAAATCGAATCCGAGCGAGCGGCAGGAAGAATCCTTGCCGACATCATTTGGACAAGCGAGATACCCGACTTTTATTATATGAAAGACGAAGGTTTGCTGTTGCAATACCGTCCCGACGGAGCGGATAATGTGTTAAATCCGCTGAAAGACACCGAAGATTACTTTATCCCTGCCCGTTTGGGAACAATGGGGATTGCCTACAACACAGACATCATTCAAACGCCGCCTTCTTCGTGGCATGACCTTACGGGGGCGGATTACGCAAATGGTTTTGCTTTTGCCAACCCCGAAACATCGGGGACGGCGTTGATGGGCGTGGTCTTGCTCAACGAAGCGTTCGGTATGGAATTTTTCCGTGATTTGAGAGCAAACGGAGTGTTTGTCGGGCAAGGCTCTACATGGGTTGTAGATGCTGTGGCAAGCGGTGAGCTTGTGGCGGGTTTAGCGGTGGATTACATCACGTTCGACAAGGCAAAGTCGGGCGCGCCTATTGCTATAGTGTTCCCGCAGGAAATGATTGTGATTCCAAGCCCTGTAGCAATCTTTAAGGACAGCGCAAACACGGCAGCCGCTCAAAAATTTGCCGACTACCTGATTACGTCGGATGCACAGCAGCTCATAAAAAACAGCGGCACGCTCCCGATACTAAGCGGCATACCCGCTTCGGGTGAGTACAATATCCCCCCTGTCGCCGAAGCGATGACACGCGCTATTGATGTGGATGAAATAGGAATGATGACGTGGAAAGACGATGTTTTAAGTGAGTTTCTTGAGATTATGCGAATGAGCTAAGGCGTTGGCATTTGTTCTGTATGCAGTAGGCGGGGCGGTCACCCCCCCCCTGTTGCTGTCTTATCGGTCACTCCTATTTTATCGACTATCGTCAAAAATCTCGCTTTCCAAAAGGTCGGGTAGCTCCTCAATCGCGTTGATACTCGGATATTTCCCGCTGTCTATTGTATTTTCCGCAAAACGCTGTCCGGGAATAAGCGCATCGCTTCTTGTCTTTATCAGAATCGGTCTAATCCCACAGGCTGCCGCGCCGTCCAAATTCGGCTCCCAATCATCAACAAAAACAGTTTGCTCCGACGGTAAATCCATTTGCTCCAAAGCGTTAAGGTACATTCTTTCATCAGGCTTCCACACCCCAAGATGACAGCTATATGTTTTATAATCAAACAAATCCTCAACACCGCCGCTTCGGAGTATTCGGTCTGCGGACGGCCAGGTGTCGGAGATAATTCCCAACCTATATTTTTCCTTCAACCTCAAAACTGTTTCCTTTGATTTTTCAAAGAATATGTAATTGCTCGTGTCATAAACCTTGAACTCGGCGATTTCTTTTGCTTGCTCTACCCCAATCCCAAGCTTCGGCAGCTCGGTTGCGATTATGGTGTAAAACTCCTTGAATTGCTCGATTTCTTCCTCTTCGGCAAAAAGCAAATGGTGGTCGTCCAAATACTCTATTGCTTTATCAAAAGCCGCATTTCTTTTTTCCTGCGGCAAGCTCTTTATAGTATCTAAAGAAGCAAATTCGAGAAACTTTTGGTTTATGAACCAATCGCTATTAGCAGGGCGAAAAATTGTCCAGCCTAAATCAAGAAACACGCCTTTAATCATCTTGCTCACAACCTTTACGGCAGGCTTTTCCGTTTTCAATCTTACGGAGAGAGTCCTGTTTGAGTTCTTCTCTAAGCGCGGTTAAGTATTCAGAGTAAGCTGTGTTTTTTGCTCCGTAAGTCAAGTTTTCTTCGTATTCGCGTGGAATCCATGTGTCGAGCGGCGCTTCGTTGTGAGAAACAATAGCTTCTAAATTATCAAGAGCCTTGAATAGCTTTGCTTCCTCTGTGTTTAATTGCGCTATTTCTTCAAATAAACCTTCAAATTCAAGCGCAATGCCTTTCGGCAAAAGCTCCAACAGCTCGGCTATCGCGAAATCCTCTTTTTCTTCATCTTGCTTTGTTTTGAGAAAGGCGGGAATGTCGCCTGTAATTGCTTCGCCGAAATCGTGGATTAGGCACATTTTGACGACCTTGCTTACATCAACATCAGGGAACTCATTGGCAACAAGCAATGCCATAACAGCCGTCCGCCAGCAGTGCTCCGCCACGCTTTCCTGCTTGCCGCTTGAAGTCCAACTGTGGCGGGTATTGCATTTCAACTTTTCAATAATGTTCAAAAACTCAATTAAATTTCTTGGGTGCATGACGGGACTCCTCGTTTTTGTTTTATACGGCTGTTTTTTGAGGGGAAGGGGGGAGTTGTTTGGGGGGGCGAGGTGTGTGTGGGGGCGTTGTTTTTTGGAAGGCGCATTGTGTAATTATTATAACTTATCGGTTTGTTGAAAACAAATTGTCGGTGAAGTATTTTTATAAAAAAAGTTGGTATTGTATTTACGGAATGACGGAAGGTATAATTCAATTACTCTGAAAAGACGAAATGACCCTAAACATTTATTAAGGCGGTATTTGTGCCTTGAGCACAGCGAAAGGAATGGATTTTACTATGAAAGAAACTATAACGGTGAACCGACTCACGGATTGGGTCATCAACAAAATCAAAACCGAGTACCCTGATGATGTTGCACTGCTCGTCGCCGTGCCTGATTCATCGGTAAACGGAGATGGTCACGGCGAGGTATTTGACTACTTCGTTCCCGCAACAGAGCGCGGCAATGAACTGGCGCAAACATTCATCATCGGGGATGTCGGTAATGACCTCTACCCTCGCTCATGGGAGCGTTGCGAGCGCACGGCAAACCTTGAAGATTGGGCGACCTTCTGTCTTGGCAGAGGTAAGATTCTCTACAGCCGCTCTAAAGAGGACGAGGAGCGTTTCGAGGTGTTAAGGCAAAAGCTTTTTGCGAATCTCAACGATTCGGCGTTTGTTTACAAAAATGCATTGGTGCGGTTGGACAGCGCGATGGATATGTACCGTACTATGATGTTTGAAGATAGGTTGTACAAGGTTCGGGGATTAGCGGGCTTTATACACTACTATCTCGCAATGGGTGTCGCTTATCTCAACAACACCTACATTGCCGACAGCGGCTTGCATAGGGGAGTGTTGCCTGTGTGCTCAAAATGGAGCAGGCTTCCGAAACGCTTTTTGATGTACTACGAGTCTATTTTAACAGCCAAAACAGTTGGTGAACTCAGGAGCATTGCCCATCTGCTCATCGCATCGGCGCGGGATTTCATTGCCGAGTATAAACCGCAAAGCGGCTGTGCCGATAAACCTGCGGACTATCATGAGTTGGCGCAGTGGTATCAAGAGCTCCGAACAACATGGAACAGAATCTATTATTACTGCGAGGTTAAAAACAGCGATGCGGCGTTTGATGATGCGTGTAATCTGCAAAACGAGCTTAGTATCATAAGTGAGGAGTTTGACCTTTTTTACTCATTCAACGTGGAAGCGCAGTTTGGCTTCAGCGAAATGGATTTGCTCGGCGTTTTCGACGCGCATGACCTGAAGCCGCTTGCCAAGCGTGCCGCAGAGTTAGAGCAAATTATTATTGCGGCAATCGAAAAGCAAAACATTAAAATACGACGTTATGACACATTAGATGCGTTTTTAGCCGACACTAAATAACGGGCACGACAGGAAGGATAAGCGGATGAAATATCGAAAAGCGTCGGAGGTTCTGCCTGACGATTTGTTAAAGGAACTCCAAAAATACGCACAGGGCGAAATGCTCTACATTCCTTCCGATAAAGTAAGGAAAAAGTGGGGGAGCGATACCGGAGCGCGGCGTTTCTACGAACAGCGCAACGAGGAAATCAGGCACAAATACTTCACCCTAAGGGTAACGATTGATGTTCTCTGCGAGGAATACAGTCTTTCAAATGAAACCGTTCGGAAAATTTTGTATCGTTAGTTTTGTGATTTAAGTAGGGGGCTCTGCGGTCAAGTCGCGGACAGACCGCCAAGCAAAGCGAAACCCTCGCCGAGGGGATTTATTTCGTCTGCGAGGGTTTAACTATGTTCAAAGGCTTGCAAGTTTTCCTCGCAAGTCTTTTTTTGTGAAGCATACAAGCAAAACTCGAACCCATAGAGTTCGAGTTTGCACTTTTGTGGTGGAGATAAGCGGGATCGAACCGCTGACCTTCTGACTGCCAGTTCAGCGTAGCCCGTTTTAGCGCATATTGTTGCGTGTTATCAAGTGTCAATGAACCGTTGCAAATACAAGGGATATTGTTAGTAGTCCTTGTTGAGTGTTATGGCGTACTATTGTGTAAAGGGTATTTCTTGACCATTATATCGTCGCATTATCGCGTTCGCATTTTCTGGCGGAAATTCAATGCTCACCCAGTTCACGAATACAGAATCATCCGTCTTTTCTTGCTTAGCTTATGTAGACTGCCCATAGACTATAGTTCCAATCTGAGGCGCTGATTCTGTATAATCCCCTGTGCCAATACCACATCAGGGAGCGCGTCGCACGTCTTTAGGCAAATCTGAGAATTTCGCTTTCTTGTCAGCGGCAGAGGGTGCCGAAGCGTGCGTGACAAAGAATAACATATCGAACAGAATCATGTGTGCTTGCCTAAGGCTTTGCGCAGATGCAACACAGCTGAAGAGCAGAACGCGAGTTGTCAAGCCTTTGATAATTTTCTGTTAAAAGTCCGTTTTTTGAACATATTGCATAGTAAGATGGTTGCAGCGACTTAACGCAATCAACAGATTGGCCTAACAAAATAAACAGCGATAGAATGCTGGTGGTTATAATGTTAAGTGATTCCTTGTGAAAATGCAAGCATTAAGATAATAAAGGATTATCCTGTGTTGGGATTGTAACATAAATCAACTATATTTTTTCGCAATTTGCATATTCAGTATATGATGTATAATTTTCTTATCTTTGTTTAGAAAGGGGATTATAATCCATGCTAAATTTATCAAACCAAATCAAGAGTTTTTTACACCATTGCGAGTTCAATAAAAAGTTAAATTACAAGACAATCAAGGCATATTCTATCGACCTTGAACAGTTCTGTTGTTTCTCTGTCGGCGTGTTTAACAAAGAGAGCCTGTTGAATTACATAGCAGCTCTTCATCAAAGGTACAAACCCAAAAGTGTTAAGCGAAAAATCGCATCTTTGAAGGCTCTTGCAAGCTATCTAATCTATGAGGAGATAATTGCAGAAAATCCTTTTGCAAGGATAATAACCTCATTCAAAGAACCATTGATTCTACCTAAGACAATATCATTAGACGTTATTCAACAGATACTCTTATGTGCATATAATGAGCTTGAAAACAGCAAGCTCACAAAATATAAAAGAAACGAGAAGATAAGGGATATAGCAATTCTCGAGCTATTGTTTGCAACGGGAGCAAGAGTTTCTGAAATCTGTATGTTGAAAAAGAGTGATGTTGACTTAATCAATCGAACAGTGCTTGTTTTCGGAAAAGGCAGCCGCGAGCGAATAATTCAAATTGAAAATCCTGATGTTCTGCAAATTCTTTCCACGTATTATCTTGCATTTAGAGATGATATTGAAAATGAAGGGTGGTTTTTTGTAAACAGATTGCACAAACGCCTATCAGAGCAGTCTGTCCGCTTTATGGTTAAGAAATATGTTAAACAGATTGGGCATACAGAGCATATTACACCGCATATGTTCAGGCACGCATTCGCGACCTTACTCCTTGAAGAAGATGTGGATATTCGATGTATTCAGCGGTTGTTAGGACATAGCTCAATTACAACCACAGAGATATATACCCACGTTTCTTCGACTAAGCAGAAAGAGATACTGGCAACACGACATCCGAGGAATAAGATTATTGTCAACACAGGATAACTGTAAATTATATGGAATACCCTACAAAACGGGCATTAATATACTTGAAAAGATGTCTGTTATTTCTCTTACTGCATTACACAATAAAGGAAACACCCATCACAAAAACATCGCCATATTTCTCAGCGCAGACCCCAACACAGCCCCTACCCAAAAACTCAACAAACACCTCAGTAATCTTCTCGCTCGAAAATCGATTCGCGAAGTTGTTACGTCCCTGCTCGCGTAAAAACTCGCAATATTCAGCGTTGCCGTGCAAAACATGTATAGCTGCGGCGTACTCTTTTGGGTCGTCATGAAGCAACACCTGATTTTCTCCAACCGTGTCAGGTACGGCAGTCATGCTACGTGCTATAATCGGAAGCCCCAGATATTGGGCTTCGGCGGCAGGCACAAAGAACCCTTCGTGTTCGCTTGCAGAAACGAGGAAATCACTACCCATATAATATGAGAGTAACGCATTATCGGTTACTTCGCCGATAAACTCAATATAATGTTCCAAGCCATACACCTTTATTTTGTGTTTAAGCTCTAAATGATACCCCTCAATGCCAATATCTCCAATTATCCTCAGCTTCACTCCTGTATCAAAGTTTTTGACATAATGATTAACCACATCAATGAGGAACAAATGCCCCTTGTGAGGTGTAACCCTGCCCACAAAAAGCAGGTTGATTTCGTCCGACGAGCGGAGCTTCTGCAAAAGCTCCTTGTCCGGTCCGGCTTTTGCCCACTCCTCCGTTTTGTTAAACGGCGGACATATGAATATATTCTGCTTAGGAACGCCGACTAAATCCTCCGCGCTGTAGGAAGAATTGCATAACCAGAGGGCATTCGGGAAATCCCGAATCAAATCAATTGTCTGCTCTCTGCCACACTCGCAAGCGTATTTGTATATTTCATTGTAGTTTTCAAAAAATGACGGCGGGGTAATGTTGTGATAGCGAAAAATGATTTTACACTTTGCCTTTTTCAGCATGTGCTTCCCTTTTTCCCAATAAACACTATGGTGATAAATGAGCAAGCTGTCCTTATCGCTTAAAAACCTCTTTAAGTCTTTATCTCTGATATAGCCCGCATTTTGTGAAAATTTGTGTTCGGCGTGAACCTTGCAGTTGTGCTCTGCCGCAAGTATGCGATACATTGCTTCAACGTCGTTGCCGACTGCGCTGTAGTCTTTAAGCATTGGAGAGGTAATAAGTATGTTCATAAAATCCCTTACATCAGTGGTGAACTTTTGTTTTACATGGGATAAATTGTAGTTGAAGCGCGGCGGTATGTCAAGGGTTAGGGCGTTTTTAGTTTTCCCGTTTTTTGTACGAGCGTTTTTTCCCGCTTTTTCACGCTCAAGCAAATTCAAGGTGGTTCGACCTAAACTCAAAATCAAATTTCTTGACAAACCTCTACGCGGAATGTTATCGTGAGGTGGGAATTTTATCGAATACTAAAAGTTCCGGAGGTGCGCAGATGAAGCTGATTATCCAAATCCCGTGCTTTAACGAGGAAAACACTCTCCCTGCGACGGTGGCGGATTTGCCGAGTCATATTGACGGTATTGACACAATTGAATACTTAGTTGTCAATGACGGTAGCAGTGACCGCACGGTTGAGGTTGCGCGTGAGTGCGGGGTGCATCATATTGTCGGGTTCAAAGCCAACATGGGGCTTGCGCGCGCGTTTGAGGCGGGTTTTGATGCCTGTCTGCGGCTCGGCGCGGATATTATTGTCAACACCGATGCCGACAATCAGTATTGCGGCGCGGATATTGAAAAATTGGTTGAGCCGATTCTTGCGGAGCGTGCGGAAATCGTCATTGGCGAGCGCCCGATAGACGATATAAAAGAGTTTTCTCGCATGAAAAAGCGTATGCAACGGATTGGTTCGCTTGTTGTACGTGTTGCTTCGGGGACGAACATTCCCGACGCTCCGAGCGGTTTTCGCGCATATACCCGCGAGGCGGCACTTAGAGTGAACATTTTTAATGCGTATACCTACACCCTTGAAACGATTATTCAAGCGGGTAACAACCGTATCCCGATAACGAGCGTGTCTATTCGCACAAACCCGCAATCCCGTAAATCGCGGCTCATAAAGAGCGTGAGGTCGTACATTGTTCGTTCGGCGACGGTTATAATCCGCTCGTCCATTATGTACAGACCGCTGAAATTCTTTACGATTTTCGGGAGCATATTGTCCGCTGTTGGTCTGGCTTTCATCATTCGCTGGCTTGTTATGACCGCTATGGGAACGAGCGGAGGTAATATTCAGTCTTTGATTCTCTCGGCGATGCTTATAATGGTTGGAGCGCAGGTTATCGTTGGGGGGTTGCAGGCGGACATCATTTCGGCAAACCGAAAGCTGCTTGAGGATATTCAGTACCGCGTGCGAAAAATGGAAGCGGATAGTGCGTACCGTGCGGATAGTGCTGACTGTGTGAACCGTGCTGATAGCACGGATAGTACGGATAAAAGCGTATAAAAAAGGTGTGTTTATGAACAGCGTTGAGCGTTTTATTCGCGAGAAAACGAAGCGATTCAAAAAAACTAAAGCCCTGATATATCTGGTGTACCAGTCGTGTTTTTGGCTTTTGTCGGACAGAGTCCCTGTGACGGGAGATGTACGGCGGGTTTCGCCGAATGATAACCACGAGTATTACTTCGGCTACTATGACGTAAGCCCTTGGGACTTGACAGACAGATATATGTTATGTCTGCGCGTGAAAAACTCCTATAAGGCCGCCGCGCTGAAAGAGCCTGCGGAGATTATTCTCATTGATACGTCAAATGATAACTCTTTCAAAGTTATCGCCGAAACACGGGCATGGAACACGCAAATGGGTTGCCGTGCACAGTGGGTCGGTCCTGATTTTTCAAAGAGGATTATCTTTAATGACTTTCGAGAGGGCAAGTTTTGCTCCGTGATATTGGATTTAGAAAGCGGTGCTGAACGGGTGCTTTGTATGCCCGTTTATGATGTGTCCAAATGCTCAAAGTTCGCGCTCAGCTTGGATTTTGCCCGCTTGCAAAGATTACGTCAGGGGTATGGATATACAAATCTGCCCGACTCAGACACGAGTAATATACCCGACAAGCCCTGCATATACAGGCTTGATATTGAAAAAAACGAAGCGAAAGCGATTCTTTCCTACAACGATTTGTTTAAGTTTGAAACCCGCAGCGACATGGTCAATGCCGAGCATAAAGTGAACCATATTATGATAAATCCCTGCGGCGAAAGATTCATGGTACTGCACAGATGGTTTAATAACGGTGTCAAGTTCACTCGGCTTGTTACTGCCGACTGCGACGGGGGCAATTTGTATAACCTATTGGACGATAACATGACCTCGCACAGCTTCTGGAAAAACGACAGCGAAATCCTGACCTTTGCGGCTAAAAAGCCTCATGGGAGCGGTTACTATTTGCTGAAAGACAAAAGCTCCGAGTATAGCCAAACGCTTCCAACACTAAAGGTTGACGGTCATCCGAGCTATTCACCCGACGGTTCGAGAATAATAACCGACACATACCCCAATCGGGAAAGAAAGTCACGCTTGTACTTAAATGTCGTGGGCGAGGAGGGCTGCGAAACAATCGCAACCGTCTTTAATCCTTTCAAATACAAGGGCATAGTGCGCTGTGACTTGCACCCGCGTTGGAATAGAAGCGGTGACAAGATTTGCTTCGACGGCACCTTTGAGGGGCGCCGAAGGCTTTATACTGTTGATGTTGCGGATAACCTCGCTACTATCATTTGAGCGGCGAATCCCGTTGCCGTTCCTGTTATAATGCCCGCAATTATGAGCGTTGGCATATATACGAGTATTGCGGGCGTTCCCGTTATAATTACCGCGGCTAATATTTGTCCGACATTGTGGAAAACCGCGCCGATTGCCCCGCACACCCAAATTTGCTTCTCCGTTACAAAGCGGCGTATCACAAGCATTGCGGCAATAGCAAGCAACCCGCCGACCAAGCTGTACGCCAATACTACCAACCTGCCCGTAATAAGTGCTCCGATTAGAACACGGCACAAGAGAACGGTCAGCACGTCAGCCGTAGAAAAACTCGGAGTGATTTTTGTTTTCGGAGAAAATAACATAAACAACGTCACAATATTAGCAAGACCGAGCTTCACTCCGGGTATCGGCACAGGCAATGGAATAAGTGCTTCTACCGTATGGATTATAAGCGCGGCGGCTGTAAGTATTGATAGTGTTGCAATTTTTCTTGCTGTCATTTTCAAAAAATCCTTTTCGACTCAGAAGATTTGCGTTTATGGTCTTCTGAGTCGAAAAGACCAACGCTGTTTGAAATTTATTTTCAAAAGTTTTATCCTGTTATCCTACTATTCCGTCAATTCTGTCTGAAGCGTTGCGGGTGTCGCCTGATTCATCACTGACACCTTCGCCCTCTATCTGAATTATCAAACCGTTTGGCAAGCAAACGATTGGCATAATGCCGCCTGAAATCCATCCTTGATTTACGCAGAAGCCATCTCTGCAATCCGCATCAGCTACCCGTATGCGCCGCATCTCCACTTCGACTATGTTTTCCCCTCGCTCGCTTGAAACTACTATCGTTCGAGGTTCTGTAACAGCGTTAAGGTCAATTGACTCTATCAGGTGTCCGTTTGAATATATGTGCGCCGTGCCGCTTTGCGGGCTTTGAAACACGCCGCCTTGTGCGTTCCCGATAAGCAGTATCGCTACGAGCGAAACTGCCGCCACAATCCCAAGCACAGTTATCCAAAACCGATTTGATTTCACCCTACGCCGCCTTTCGTAATGTCCTATGTCTACCCTTATCTGTCAAGTCCGTCCGACTTTGCTTTTAGGTTCGTGCGAACCTCAACTCGTGCGGTCTTTGCGAGGTTTGCAAGATTTATTCGGCGTGACCTTCTTGCGATTTATTCAGCGTGAGCTTTGCGAGGTTTATTCGGCGTGAGCTTCTTGCCTAAACTGCGGTTCTCCAACTGTCAAAATCTCACCGCTTTCAAGAATCAGCACCGCCCCTATAAACCCTTGTGTTTGGTTGAATATCTCCTCTGCCCTCTCACTGCCGAGCAGTACCACTATTGTAGACAGCCCCTCGCCCGTAACCGCATCCTCCGTTATCACCGTCGCGCTTATTACATCGCTTTCTGCGGGCAACCCTGTAAACGGGTCAAGGATGTGATGATACAGCCTGCCGTTTTCCTCAAACTGCCTTTCATATATTCCTGAGCTTGTCACCGCCGCGCCCGTTACTTCTACCACACCAATGAGCTCATCGTTTGTAAACGGTTTTCTGATGCCAAGCCGCCAAGGATTTCCGTCTATTCTGTTTCCGATTACCACTATATCGCCGCCCAAGTTGATAAACGCGCTCTCTATCCCGCTACTTTGCAAAAACGAAGCAATCTTGTCCGCAATATATCCCTTTGCAATCGCCCCCAAGTCTAACCAACCCTGCGAGTCCTTTATTTGCAGTACATTTTCATTCATGTTCAGTTGACTGTAATTCACGGTCGTTTGCGCCGCTTCCCGCTCGCGTATAGACGGAACGCTCGGATTTTCATCACCATAATTCCACAAGCGGCTCAATCTGCCTATGGTTATATCAAACATTCCGTCCGACAGCTCACCAAACTCAATTCCTCGCAGGACTAACTCAACTGTTTCGGGGGCAACCTGTATTGGCTCGCCCTCTGCGTGATTAACGCGCCAAACATCACTTTGCTCGTCAGTTATACTAAATAAGGCTTCGAGCTGCTGACAAATCTCAAACGCATCATTCAGCAGTTCTTCATCGCCTGTACCGTTGATTGTTATGGTGCAAACGGTACTCATCAAAATTCGTGTTTCGCTTATTTGCTCGCCGTGTGTTTCTCCGTTCCGATTTTCCGCAGGTAAACAGCCCGCGAGCATCAGGCAGACGAAGCTCACAAGCAAGAACGCAGTTATGCGGCGCATTGTTATGCGTCGCGTAGTTATGCGTTGCGCAGTTATGCGTTGCGCAGTCGCACAACAGAGCAACGCTATGCAACGGCGCAACGCTACGCAGCGCGTTGCGCCGCAACGCGCTTTTATGTAGGTATTGTTACGCATATAATACATTTTGTTATACAGATTTCCGCGCAATGCCCGCATCCGATACATTTATCTGAATCAATTCTTGCAAGATTTTCGGTTACTTCAATTGCCGTAACGGGACACTCACGGACACATTTTCCGCAGGCGATACAGCCTTTTTGACACTTTTTCCTCACAACCGCGCCTTTTTCGGTGTTTTGACAAAGTACAATAGTTGCGGCACACTGACTTTGCGCAACCTCCGCCTGTGCGACCTCTGCGCCCCCTTGCAACGCCGTCTGCGCCACCCCTGCCGCCGCCGTCTGCGCCACCCCTGCCGCTTCGCTTTTCATTGCGATTACACCTCTCGGACACGCCTTAACGCACATCACGCACCCGATACATTTTCGCATATCAACACGCGCCGTACCGTCAATTATGCAGATTGCCCCGCTCGGACATACTGCGGCGCAATCCCCGTAACCAAGACAGCCAAAGCTACAAGCATCTTTTCCGCCGTACAACTGTTCTTCCGCATAACACGAAGCAATCCCGACATATTCCATTTTCGCGCTTTTCGTTTTCATATCGCCCGCACAGCAAACAACCGCGTATTTTCGCGCAAGACCTTCCCCGCCCTCAATGCCAAGTATTTCACTAAGCTGTTTATACGTTTCTTCTCCACCCGGCGGGCACAAGTTCGCCGCAACCTCACCTTTTGCAAGCGCGGCGGCATAGCCGTCACAGCCCGAAAACCCGCAAGCTCCGCAGTTCGCGCCCGGCAGCGCATCCCTGAGCCGCTCTACCGTTTCGTCAACCTTGACATACATGAGCTTTGACGTAATGGTAAGCACTGCGGCAGCGATAAGCCCCATGATTCCGGTTGCTACTATAGCTGTAATTATCGTTTCCATATGCTATATCCCTTGCTTTGTTCTATAGGTTTTTTGCTTGGCTTGGCTTGCCGTTGCCTGCCGTCGCCCTTACCTTCACAACTTGCCCTTACTTGAAAATATTATCAACAACGCCCTCAAACGCATAGAAGGCTACTGACAGGATTGCGGCTGAAATGAGCGTGAGCGGCAATCCTTTGAACGCTTCCGGCGGATTTGCGGACTCGTTTTGTTGTCGAATACCCGTGAACAGCACCATTGCGAGCATAAACCCAAGCCCCGCTCCGAGCGCGTTTACGAGCGACTGCGTAAAATTATACCCGCTGTTTATGTTTGAAATGGTCAGTCCGAGTATGGCGCAATTGGTTGTTATGAGCGGCAAGAACACGCCCAAAGACACATGAATTGCGGGGAGAAGCCTTTTCAGCGCGGTTTCAACTAATTGAACCAACGATGCAATGACTAATATGAACACGACGGTTTGCATAAAGCCCAGCCCGTTCGGGTCGAGCAGATACTTTTGGATTGGCCATGTCACGCTTGTCGCAATCAGCATGACAAATGTGACCGAAATGCTCATACCTACGGAGCTTCGCAGGTCTTTTGACACGCCGAAAAACGGGCATATTCCAAGTGATTGGCGCAAAACGTAGTTGTTTACCAACGCCGTACTCATCATTATTGCAACTAAAGCCTTAAAATCCATAGTTTTCACCTGTTTTCATGTTCACAAATTGCGGTTCACAATTATTGTTCATACTGTCCGTAGGATACGCATAAAACGCATAGAGCGCGCCCCTGATTCGCTGTCCCCTACTCCGTTTTACCGCACAATCCCGCGCTCGGACAGTTCGCGCACCCGACATTCTTTCTTTGCGCCTGCCCTTTTGTCACCTTATTCACGACCGCCAAAATGAGCGCGAGCGTTATAAATGCCCCCGGAGCAAGCGTAAATATTGCGGTTTTATTGTCACGAAGCCAAGGTATCGCAAGCCCGAACCACGAGCCGCTTCCGAGAATTTCCCGTATGGATGCTATCGCCAAAAGTGCCAGCGTAAACCCGATTCCCATACCGAGCGCGTCCATAATCGAGTCCGTCACGCGGTTTTTACTTGCAAAAATTTCCGCTCTCGCAAGAATTATGCAGTTGACCGTTATCAGCGGGAGAAAAATACCGAGCGCAAGATAGAGCGGGTAGGCATACGCCTCAACTATCATCGTAACAATTACGGTGAAGCTCGAAATTACGACTATGTAACACGGTATGCGAACCTTGTTTGGTATGATGTTTCGCAACAGTGAAATCATTATGTTTGACCCAAGTAACACAAATGTGGTTGCCGCCCCCATTCCGATTGCGTTTTCCGCCTGCGTAGTCACCGCAAGCACTGGGCACATACCCAAAAGCAGCACCAACACAGGGTTTTCTTTGATTATTCCCTTTACTAAAATGTTAAGTTTTTTCATCGGTCAACCTCAACTTTTTCATAAGCAATAAATACATCGCCAATCGCTCTGATAAACGCGGATGTCGATATGGTCGCGCCCGTCACCGTGTCTACACCAACGAGATTACTGTCTGCGCTCGTAAATTGCGTGAGAAACGATTCTTGCTCGATTATTGTCCCTATGCCCTGCGTTTCCGTGTGAGAAAGCGTTGATACGGCAATGATTTGCCCCTCGCTGTCAATCGCGCAGATAATGGAAATCTCCCCGCTGTACCCCGAAACTCCCGCGATGAAAATATAGCCGACGTTGTTTTCCGTATAGTAGGCTTCCTTTACCGTGTCGGGTATGTTATCAAAGGTACTTAGGTCAATGGCTTCAAACCCTGTAGCTTCGGGGATTATACCGCGCATGGCTGTATTCGCGCGCTCCCCTGCCGCTTCGGCAATCACAGGCTCGGTCATGTTGTTTACCACCGCAAGCGCCGCTGAAAAAAACAGGCATATGGCGGTTAAAACGATAAGCGGTTTTATGTATTCGTTAAACATTTCACAATTCACTTTCAAATTGTCAGTTTTTTGCTGTTGTTCTTACTGCGATGCTTTGCTACGGCTCTTTGCTGTCAGCCCTTTATCGCGGCTCTTTGCTGTCAGCTCTTTACCGCCCCAAGCGGTTTTGTTTCCGTGAACTTGTTGATGTACGGCGTAAGAATATTCATCAGAAGTATCGAGAACGAAACGCCCTCAGGATAGTTGCTGTACAGCCTGAGAAGCATTGTCAGAAGCCCCGCCCCCACGCCGAAGATTACTCTGCCGAGCTTTGTTTGCGGGACGGTAACATAGTCCGTCGCCATGAAGAACGCGCCTATGAACAAACCGCCGCCGAAAATATGATACATGACATCTTGCCCCGCCGCTAAAGCCACCACCGCAACCACAGCAATGTATGTAAACGGCGTGTGCCACGTAATAACGCGGCGCAACAGCAGATATAACCCGCCAATCAAAATCGCAAGATTGCTTGTTTCTCCGATACAGCCGCCCCGAACCCCGATAAACATATTCCACAGGGTTGGCAATGCTTCAAGCTCTCCGTGTTTAATCAACGCAAGCGGTGTCGCTCCCGCAACCCCGTCTATCGGGTACATCCAAAGTGAGGTCGTTTCGTAGGGCGAAAACCAGTTTGTCATAGTCCCCGAAAACGCCAAAACCATAACAATTCTTGCTGTTATTGCGGGGTTTGCGAAGTTTTTTCCTAAGCCCCCGAAGAGCTGTTTTACAAGAATTATCGCAACCGCACTACCAAACACAGCCTGCCAGAGCGGAAGCGTGACAGGCAGATTAAACGCAAGCAACACGCCCGTAATACACGCAGAAAAATCCCCTACTGTGTTCGGGCGTTTGGTGATTTTCTCGAATATCCACTCAAAAAACACGCACGATGCCACACAAACGAGTGTAAGGAGCGCGGCGCGTGCGCCAAAAACGACAAGCGAAGCGGCAAACGCAGGAATAAGCGCGATAAGCACGTCAAGCATAATACGGCTTGTTGTTGCTTTACTATGAATATGCGGCGAGATTGATACAGTCAACCTGTCCATGATTACTCCAATTCAATTTGATTTGCTTATTTTCTTCGCTATTCTAATACAATTTGCCTTGCTCTTCAATTTGATTTGCTGTTCCAAAGCATATCCTTTGATAGCTGAATCGCTTGCACGAGCGGGCGTTTTGCGGGACAAACATACGCACAGCTTCCACATTCCACGCACAAATTGATTTTGTAATGCTCGAACTTGTCAATTCTTTTTGCTGTGAAAGCCTCCTCGATGTTCTGCGGCATCAGGCTCATAGGGCAGACATCAATACATCTGCCGCATTTTATACAGGCAGTTTCTTTTATTTTTTTGCGTGAGTCCGTTTCGGGTAAAAGCGCGAGCAGTGAGTTTGTAGTTTTGACGACAGGCACGTCCAAGTCAGGCTGTGCAACGCCCATCATTGTGCCGCCCGACAGGATTTTTCCCGTTAAATCACTGTTAAAGCCGCCGCAGAACTCAAATAACTCACGTATCGGCGTACCAATCGGGGCGAGTACGTTTTGCGGGTTCTTTACGTTAGGCCCGTCCACCGTCACGACTTTTTCTACGAGGGGTCGTCCTGTTTTGATGTATTTATCGAAAACCGCTACCGTTGTGCAGTTGTTCACTATACAGCCCACGTCGGCAAGGCGCGCACCTTCGGGGACTATTCTGCCCGTGACGTTGTAAACCATTACCTTTCGCTCGCCCTGCGGATAAGATGTCGGCAATACGAAAACATCAACCATATCGTTGCCGTTAAAGGCGTTTCGCATGGATTCAATCGCCGCAGGTTTATTATCTTCAATGCAAATGAAAACCTTCTTTTTGGGCTTCATAAACTTGAGCAGAAGCTCCACCCCGCCGACAACATGCTTTGCCTCGTCAATCATTGTCCGTGTGTCTGCTGTGACATAAGGCTCGCACTCCGCTCCGTTGATGAGTATGTAGTCAAGTTGGTCGAGGTTTTTTATCGCGAGCTTAGGAGCGGCGGGAAACCCTGCTCCGCCAAGCCCTACCACGCCCGAATCCCTTACTGCGTCATAAAACTCATCAAGGGTTGTGACTGTCAGCGGTTGTATGTTTTCGTGCGGGGTTTGCAACCCGTCTGTTTCAATCGTTACGGAAACTGCCTTACGCCCTGTCACTCGGTCGCGTTCGTTTATGCTCTTAACCGTACCTGATACGCTCGAATGAACGGGCGAGCTGATTCTTCCGTTAAACTCACCGATAAGCTGTCCTACTTTTACCGTATCACCAACGCCCACAATGAGATTAGCAGGTTTTCCCGAGTGCATTTTCATCGGAATTTCTACTGCTTTTGGGGTTGGCAACGGCTGTGCGGGGCAGTTTGCCGTGTTTTTATTGGCGGGTGGGTGTATTCCTTTAATCTTACTCGGTCGCAACAGTTTGCCTCCAAGACTTATTTCGTAATAGATTATATTGCAACATGCGCCAATAGTCAACCATGTTGTGGTTTTAATCTCTACTGTACAAAATTGTTGTTTTATGATATTGTTTCGGGGTTGATTTATCCGAATTTTCATCAAAAACAGCCCTCAAAAACGCATCATATTACTAATATGTCAATAACTAATTTATAAATAAGGCGGTAAGGAATAATGAAGATACCTATGAACACTCCGATTGTCGAAATGGACGGCGACGAAATGACCAGAGTGCTTTGGCAACTCATAAAGGACAAATTGATACTGCCGTTTATCGACCTCAAAAGCGAATATTACGACCTTGGTTTGCAATATCGCAACAAAACCCGCGACCAAGTCACCGTAGATGCCGCATTAGCCACCAAAAAACACGGAGTTGCGGTAAAATGCGCCACAATAACACCCAATCACCAGAGAATGGAGGAATATCCCGAACTAACCGAGATGTGGAAGTCCCCGAACGCCACAATCCGCTCTATCCTCGACGGTACTGTTTTCCGCACCCCGATTGTCACCGATATGATTGAACCAACTGTGAGAACGTGGAAAGAGCCAATCACAATAGCCCGTCACGCATACGGCGACGTATACAAGGCGGCGGAGCTTGTCACAAACGAGCCCGGCAAATGTGTCATGGTTTTCAAAGGCAAAAGCGGAGCAGAGCAGTCTGTACAGGTTCACAGCGCGGACGGTGCGGCTGTTTGGTTAGCACAGCACAATACGGATAAAAGCATACGCAGTTTTGCGCGTTCATGCTTTGAATATGCTATCAGCTTAAAGCAAGACATTTGGTTTTCCACGAAGGACACGATTTCAAAGTCGTATGACGGCAGATTTAAGGCGATTTTTGAAGAAGAATATAAAAATTACGAAGCTAAATTCAATGAGCTTGGTATTGAATATTTCTACACATTGATTGATGATGCTGTTGCGCGTGTTGTTCGCGCAAAGGGCGGTTTCATTTGGGCGTGCAAGAACTACGACGGAGATGTTATGAGTGATATGGTCAGCTCCGCTTTCGGTTCGCTTGCGATGATGACAAGTGTTCTCGTTTCCCCCGACGGCAAGTTTGAATACGAGGCGGCGCACGGTACGGTTACACGACATTATTACAGGTATCTGAAAGGCGACCGCACCTCAACCAACCCGATTGCAACGATTTTCGCATGGTCGGGCGGTCTTCGTAAGCGCGGCGAGCTTGATAATTTACCCGACCTGATTGACTTTGCCGACAGGCTCGAAGCGGCAAGTCTGTCCGTTTTGCAAGACGGTATAATGACAGCAGACCTCGTAAACCTTGTCAGACAAGGCTTCGAGGCTCGCTCTGTTAATTCTTGGGAGTTTATCGACACTATCGCCGAACGCTTGCAGTAGTAGGCATTTCAGAGAACCCCCAACAGTAAAGCGTACGGCGAGCCGCCATGTTCGTGCTTTCTATCATGCGCACTCGCGCTTTTTACCATGCGTGTTCGCGGGCGAAAGCATCTCGCATGACCAAACGGTTTTCATCATCACGTTGCGGGTCGGAATTTTCCGTCCCGCGCCGTGTTGTGAAGTATATAGCCGCTGCTTCAGCAGCGGCTTTCGCCGCTTTGCCGTCGGCAAAGCCGCCACACATCGGGTCAAACACACGAAATGTATATCCGTCTACCTCTAAGGTGTTCCATGCAATCATAAACAGATTGTGCATGGCCGCCTTGCTCATTTTATACCCATATCCGCAAGTGTCCCGCGTTTCGTTTATGCTTGCGCTTGCTGAGGATATGAAGCACAAACGCTTATCTGTCCCCTTATCCAACAAGGGCAGATATTTCTCCAAAAGCATCATCGGACGTATGACATTTGCCTTATAAATCCGCCGAATAACCTTCTCGTCAATCCCGTCACGGATTGAAAACACGTCGCCGCGGTTTCTCTTGTCACTCACGTCAATGTATATGTCAATTTTCTCCGTCGGCTCGTTTTTGCCGTCGATGAAAACCTCAAATCCCTCACGCCTAAAAATTTTCGCAAGATTCTTGTCAAATGCGTTTTTTTGTCCTGTTATCAACACCGATTTCATGTTTTCATACTCCTTTAGTCTGGCGTTTCCCGCCGTTCCCGCTATTCCCGCCGCCCCTGTCGTTCCCACTGTTCCCACTGTTCCCGCTGTTCCCGTCGTTCCTGCCGCTCCCGCCGCAACGAGAACAAAGGCACACCCGCAAAAATATCACCAAGGCCATTCGTAACCGTTGTAATCCGTCATAAAAAGGCGATGCTCGTCTTTTTTATCTGTTTCAAAATACTCAATTGCGCGTTTTGCCGTAAAGTCAGGGTCGTATATCGCTTCTTCAGCCCTGCTTCCGTCAGGCATGACACGCTTCATCCACCCTGGATGAAACAATCTGAACGTATACCCATCACCGTAAAGCTCGTTGTGCATTAAACGTATCGCCATATTCATCGAGGTTTTGCTCATCGGGTATGGCAACGAGTTACCTATGCGTTTTTTCATCAGATTTATGCACGAAACCTCAGACGACACAAAGCACAAACGCTTTGTCTTAGCTTTATCCATCAGCGGCAGGAACATCTCAACCATTCGCATAGGCCCAATTGCATTTACAGAGCAACTTTGCCACGCCGCTTCAACATCCATATTCGGAACTCGCAGCTCGCAGTTTACCTTTCCCATGATTGCGGCATTAGATATCAGAACGTCCAATCTGCCGCCCGTGCGTTTTTTCACCACGTTTACCGCTCTCTCAATGCTTTTTCTGCTATCCACATCAAGACTTACAATATGCAGATTTTTATTGTCGTTGCGTAGTTCTTCTAACAAAGTGTAGTCTTTGAGGTATTTTCCCGCAAAAACAATGTATCCGCGTTTAAGATATTCTTTGCAAAGCGACAGTCCCAAACCCCTGTCCGCACCTGTGATTATCACACTTTTTGTCATATATGAACCTCCCCGCACCAATCTATTGCGTTTGCAAGCGTTTTCTGAAACTGTGTATTTTGCCAGACCTCGATAATATGACCGGGCGTGAGAACACACACCCTGCCCTTACCCTGTGTGCGAACAAGCCCTGCGGCACTAATCCAAGCAGTCGCATTGTGATAAGGGTCTTCCTCGTATTTATCTTTCTCACCCTGCTCGGCGGAATATGAAGCGATAATTGCTTTAACGTCGTCGCTCAAAATCTCCAAACGATAGTGTTCGTCAACCTCGCAAAACATTCCGACACCGTCTGTTACAGGGTGCGGCAAAATCGGAGCGACTGTGACAGGACATCTGTTCGGGTGAAACGTAAAGCGACACCCAATCAGGCGGCTCATCATTTCGGTCGTTTCGCTCGGCACAGTTCCGCTGTGAACCACTAACAGACCGCCGCCGTTTTCGACAAAATCAACAAATGCCTGTTGCACTTCCGCCGTCATCCACGCAGAATCGTCTGCCTGTGATTTTTGGTTGCATTTACAAAGCATTACAACGGGATAATTTTTCAGCATGGACGGGCAAAAGTCGCCACCGTCGCTGATTATATCGAACGTGTACCCTTGCGATTCAAGGGGTTTGACACCATTTGTCGGCACATCGCCCGGATGCCAGTAATCGTCACAAAGCAGTAATATTTTCATATTGTAAACTCCATTTCGCCGCCGTTGTATTCCGCCGTGTACTTACCGCAGAACCCCGTAACCTCGACATACCCGTTATCGTCAGTTTTGAGCCGCAGCTCAGGCGTGCGCCACTTGTTTTTAATAAGGTCGTACAGGGCTTGATACGAGGGCTTGACCTTTGCATCCTTTGTCATCAATCCCGCAGGGGCATTAAGCCATCCGCCGTCAGAAAAGCTCCAATATGTGAACGCCTCAACAAGCGGGCATTTGTAAAGAAGCTCGTAGAAAGCCGTCAGCTCTGCCGCTTGCCGCGCCTCACCCTCAGGGGTTGAGAGCCATACCTCCGGCACAAAATCGTTGAGGTCTACTATGTGCGCGGGCATGATGTCACCTGAAACGATGTTGATTTCGGTAAAATGCAAGGGAAGCCCGAACTTAGAAAATCTCTCCAAAACCTCCTCAGTTTTCTCCGATTTCCAAACGCCTTGGTGCATATGCGACTGCAACCCGATAGCATCAATGCAAACGCCCGCATCAAGCAGCTTGGCGACAAGGTCACTATAGTCAACAGACATATCAAAATCGTTGATAAGCAAGGTCGCATCCTTGTTTGCCCGCCTTGCCTCGTCAAAGACTTTTTTCACCAACCCCACTTGCCCTTCACGCTTACAAATCCGCGTAACCGCATTGTCATAACGGTCGAAAACAGGCATGATAACCACTTCGTTTATCACGTCCCAAGTATCTATGTAGCCTTTGAACGCAGACACATCACGGTCTATGCGTTCCAATTGTATTCTCAAAATTTCCTCGTCAGAAAACTCCAAAAGCCAATCGGCGCATACAGTATGCCAGCATAACGGGTGTCCCTTGACCTCAACGCCCCTGTCGCAAAGCCATTTTGCGGTTTTCAGCGTGACATCAATCATGTGCTCGCCGCGTTTCGGCTCAAAACGCCCCCAATAGAACGGCAAGGTAATAAAGTTGAAAATTTCCAACATCTTTTCAACGCGCTTTTCTGCGAATATTTTTTCGTCGCCCTCAAGCGTACCGCCGACAACCTGCACGGACTCAAACCCCGCACACCCGAACTTAACGGAGCTGTCGGTTTGGCGAACAGTAACGTCCGCACCTGCGAGAGGTTTTCCGTCCGCCCCTGTGATTTGAACCGCCTTAGTGTTTTTTCTGTGTGAATAAATGTCGCTCATGTGCTGTACTCCTTATTTTCAGGATTATCTTTGAGGGCAATACATCTTGCCCGGTACTAACTCGTTGAATTTTTCGCGTAAAATTTCCGAAACGGTAACAAGCTCAAATCCTCGCGCAATCAAATCAGGTATCACTCGGCTCATCGCCTTTGCCGTAGACTCATAAACATCGTGGCAAAGCACAATGCTTCCGTTTTTTGCTTCATTCATAATGACGGAGTATACCGTGTCCTCGTCCCTGCACTCCCAATCCTTTGGGTCAATTGTCCAGTTTACCATCGAAAGCCCCAGTTTTCGCGCAACCCTCGCCGTTTTCTCGTCGTACTCGCCGTATGGCGGCCTGAACAGCAAGGAAACATTTCCCGTGACCTTCGCAATCGCCTCAACCGTATTGTAAAGCTGTTTCTTCACACCCCACCGTGAAAGTGTTGCAAAGTGCGTGTGGTCCCACGAATGACAAATTATCTCACACCCCATTTGCGATGCGCGGTAAATCTTTCCCTTATGCTCTTCAACCTTGTTTCCCAACACGAAAAATGTTAAACGCCCCTCGTTCTGTTGCAAGGTGTTTAAGATTCGCGTTGTTTGGTCGCTCGGTCCATCGTCAAAGGTTAAAGCAATTTTCACTATTGGTTGCCTTTCATCGGGGGTATTGTTTTTGCTGAAGGTTCTGACGGTATTATACGAAAAATCTCAACCATAAGCAAGCTGCGATTTGCGTTTTTGCAATTCGTTTAATGCCGCTTGGTATGCGATGTCTTGTTGCTTGAACAGTTCGGAATTGTGGTTGTTCTCTGTTTTTTTGCTGATGTGCGGCAGGGTGTCACTAAATGCTTTCTCTATCGCGTTTGTGAAATAATTCAAAAGCGGTGGGTTTCGCACTAAAATAGGACCTGTCATGTAAGTGCCGAGCAAATTTTTATATCGAATACCCTCAAAGCGTGAATCCGCACAGGGCGCGAGTTGCATTTCAAACGGTCTTTCGACAGGTTTTGAGCTTGCTTGCGCGTTGCTTGTGCATTGTGCGTTGCTTGTATTCTGCGCGTTGCTTGTATTCTGCTCCCCGCCTGCGCGATTGATGAATCCAATCAGTTTTTCAGGCAAAAATGATGCGGTACAGATACAGTCCCCCGTCACCCTCGTACTATGCTGTACCGTTTCAAAATCCAACAATCCGAGTGCTTCAAAACGCTCCCCGCTCGCAGTTGTGACCGCCTTGCCAAACAGCTCATGCGAGTTGCCCGTTGCAAGTACGAACTGCCCTTTTTCTATTTGCTCTGAAAATGCCGCCTTGTGCCTTGCTAAATCCTGCATACAAACGCGCTCGCTTCGCTCCGTCCCGCTACCGATATACACAAAGCTATATCGTGAAAAGTCAACCTCATCACCGACACTCTTTTTTTCTACTTCGACAGAATAACCTCGTGCGGTGAGGGCACGCATTAAAATATCCGCGTTCGCCCAATCGCCGTATAAGCTCATAAGGTCATCAAATAAATGAAGAATTTTCACGTTTTACTCCTGTTTTTTGACTTTTGTTTCTTCACTCGAAGAATTTTCATACTTCTAACTCCCTAACTCTTTGAGCAGCTTTGCTTTGTCCGCAAAGCAAGTTAATACATACACATCCTCTGTGCCGCACTTGCTTACATATTCGCGCAATTTTCCCGTGTCCTCAATTTGTCGGCACTTATCAAGATTAACGCTCGACATCATAAATCTCATCATCAGTTCACCGGAATATCTGCCTGTGAGAGCTATTTCCTTGACCGAATCTGCCGTCAGCAAATCGAAATCCACATCCCACAGCCACGATGTTTCGCTCGTATAATATTTGCGGCTTATGGAATCGACCATAATCACCACAGTACAAGGCTTCTCCTGCCCGACCACCCATTTGAGCGTTTGATTGTACGCCAACGAATTTTCATGCTTGCATATAAGAAGCATTGCGACCCGCTCGCTAATCGGAAGCCGCATAGTTCGACCGCCTTTCAGCTCGTAGTTGCAGAGCCACCGCGCCGCGCTTTCAGTATCAATACCTGCGGTTTTTACAGCCGCAATTGCCGCCGCCAGATTGTACGCGCTGTTCAAACTTGCGTGTGCAAGCTGAGTTTTTACCGCTCCGAAAGCAATTTCGCCGCTTTTAATATTGAGCTGTGTAACCTCTGCGTGCGGACTTTGTCGAACAAGCCCGCATACATCACACCGAAAACCGCCAAAATGCGCCGTTATGCGGTAGTCATACCCCAATCGCGCCTTACAGCGCGGGCAAAACGCCCCGTCGTCGTACATTCCGCCGCCTGCGTTCGCGGACGCAACGTCCACAGGAGCGGTCGCACCGTCCGCAGGCGCGGACGGTTCTCCCACGCCGCAGTCTACACCGAACCATACAACATTTCCCCCGCTCAACTGCAAACCCGTGTCCAACAAGCCCTCGCCCTGCGCCCCCTCACTCAACTGCGCTCCCCCGCCAAAAACGGCAACATAAGGGTCATCAGCATTGAGTACAAGTGTCGTACTCTCCCCCGCAACATCAATCGCTTCTCGCAAACAATCCTGTATAAACTCGTGGTGTCCGTTCCGCGTGAGTTGGTCCCTGCAAAGATTCGTCACCAAAAGCGCGGTTGGGCACACCTGTGCGAAAATCTTAACCGCGTAGCGTTCATCGCACTCAAGCACAAGCGTGTCACATCTCACCCGCCCTGAAAATGAGGACTTTCGCAAAATCAACGTCGCAATACCCTCTGTCTGGTTTGAACCCTCGTGATTCCACCCAACACTTCTACCGCTCTGCTTTAACACATGAGCAATCAACTCCGCAGTTGAGGTTTTGCCATTTGAACCCGTCACGGCAATAATCACACTCGGCAGCTTCAGACGTTTAAGCGCAGTCGGACACACCATCAACGCAATTTTACCCGGCAGAGCACTCCCCCTACCGATTATACTGCCAAAAAAGTACGCAAGCTTACAAATCAAAATTGCAACAAATAATCCCATGCAGGCTATTATATCACAAATGCGAAGCATTTTTGCAAAGCATTTTTGCAAAGCATTTTGATAAAAGCCCCCGTTGCCTTTGTTGTTTTGCCATATTGCCATTTACTGCTACCGTTGCGTTAGCCTATCGAGCCGTCATCATTAAACAATACTTCTCCTGTATCAAAATCTGTTATATTAAGCACGATATGAAGTGCACTCGTTGAACCGGACGCTAACCGAGCAAGGTCAAAACTATAGTTTTTTCCATCCTCGCTCACTATCAAAATTGTTTGCTCTTGCTCAGATTTTTCAATCAAAGTGATATTTGTTGCTCCAGGTATCGCAAGCGTTCGCATAAAGGAAAGTATTACCCAAAAGTCTTCCCTGCCGCTTTTTGTGCCGACGTAGGGGCATGGGGAAGGTTGCTGTGAACAATGCCACACGAAATGGTTGTTCCGCCAATCGCTATAGCCTTTGACTCTAATTGTGTTTTATGCTTCTCCGCTATAGTGTTGTTCGATCTAACCTCAATCACAAAATCACTTCCTATCACCAAGTTAAATGATTGCCTCTCCCGTGCGCTTCATATTATATTCAACACTTGATTTATGATACTTCTTTTTCAGCCGTTCGGTGAGTTCATCCGCCTTTTCGGAATTCTTTGATATTTACTCCTCGAATAAAAACGATCTCTTCAATTGAATCGTCGAGGAATCCCGGTCTGTACCTTCGTATATCATATATTACAAGACTATCGGGACTGAAACGGCACAGTCCCAGGAAGTAATCTCCTCCCGCACGCATAAGGCTTCGTTCAGCATCATAATAAGACAGATCGCTTACACAAACAAGACCTCCCGATATAGCAAAGCTGACTTTCACCTCAATTACTTCCCCGTCAATGACGATTTGAGCATATGTTACATCACCAAGAGGATCCGGATTTTCAGCGGAGCTTCTTTTGTTTCCACCTACTACAAAATACATGTCAGGGTTCTCAGAAACCCACCTTGTGTTTGGGTAGTTAATAGGTCGCCTTCCTGAGTTAACGTCAATGAAGCAGCCTGTTATTAAGACCGTGAGTATAATTAGACTTAATGCGCAGAATATGGCTCTATTCATGAAACAGCTCCTTCCTTAATTCATAACTTGAGTAATGGCGATTAAAGAATCTGCGTTTTTCTCTAAAAATTCATCAATGGTATAGCTTTCTTGGAAATCTCCCAAGACATTATAAAAGATAAACTTACCGTTATCCCCATCCTCCACTATTGCATACAATAGCCTATTTGTACACGTATTACTATTGCGTTGTGTCGTTGATTTTTGTTGGTTTTCGTTATTTTTTGTTGTTTGCTGAGTTACAAATGCTTTATAATAAGGCGGTTATCTGAACTGCTTGTGTTTTTCCTTTGCTCTTCAATTGTTGCATGTCGGTATGTCTTTATAATATACTCGCCTTTATTATTAAAACGAACACAAACTGACTTGGTAAAACTATTCTGACAGGACTCATACTCAGTTATAATAAGGCTCGCGTTGCATTTTTCTAATATTTCAAAAATGGTCATATACCCGATACCGCTACCGTCACTACTTAAATACGTGCTGCTTTTTTTCTTTCCGAGATTCAACAGCGTGCCTATCTCGAAAGGTTTTCCGCTGTCCTGCACGAGTATTTCTCGTAGATCATCACTTGCGTTGAATGTAACCGCAATCTGTTTATGCTTGTTGCATTTTACAGCTTTGATTGCATTCTCGATAAGGTCTGCACACAGGGTTTCAATATCCAATTCGGAGAGCATGTTGTCATAAAGGTCAGACCAGTCGCCATCCGTGACTACGTCGAATTGGATATCTTCCGTTGATGCTTTAAGTCGCATATATTGCAATATTCCGTCAACCAGCAAAATGTTTGTCGTTGGGATTGTTTTTTGTTCCTCTAAACTTTGCTTGATAACATCCGCGCGCTCATCCATAAGCAGGCTTATTTGCTGTAATAAGCGTTTCCCGTTCGATTGCGCAGATGTGCATGGGTCAAGAGATAGTTCGACGGCTTTGTACATCGCCGGAAGCAACTTGTTATCTCTGTGAATAACACTTGCCATCATATCATTATCCGCTTTTATCTTTTGGATTTGGTCATCCTTCTCCGCAATTACTCTCTCATACTCCTGTGCATTCTTTTCTTTTACCCACCCTCGATATTGCCAAGTAATCCCGCGCCGATACCACAGATATAATCCGACTACACAAACTACCAAGCCTATTAACAGCCAAATTCCTACATCAACGGTAGTTTCTCTTGAAAGCATTATCATTATGATAAGAATAACCAGGCTGATTAAAAGACCGACTGAGCTTACAGCTTTTTTGTGCAGAAAAGGAATACCGTTCCTAAACCTCTTAATCTTAAAAAAGAAAAAGACAAAGATACCTTGCATAAGCGCGGACATGATTGATATAACAATTCTACTTTCATTTCCTATGGTAATGTATAACAAAAATGCCAAAATGAATGAACAAATAAAAGACAACGCATAGCTGGAACCCACAGATAAGAGTGTTGCCATAAGTGACAAGATAGGTTTTGATTTGGTAACAATGCCTGCATAGGCCGCAAAAATGCCAATCATAATCGCAAATCTAACCCTCGGCAAATAATCCCTTAAGCTAAATATGAGAATTGCCAGCAACCCTGACAGTATTACGCTGATGATAATCTTGGATATATCAATATAGTACGGCTTTTGATTTAAGATTTTTGCATAGATATAAAAGCCATATAGTAATACAATAAACAACGTAAATATCGGTATATAATGCTCCAAAGCTCACATCTCCTCTCGTGTCAATGCGATAACCGTTATTCATGGCTATCGCATTCTTGAAATTGACACCTATAACCAATAGCTGTACGAGAACATAGCCCAGATAAATGCAAGCACCGCTTTCTACCCCCCTTTGTATGTATGTTACATACAAAGGTAGTAAAAACGCTGTAAAAAAGCTGTTTCTTTTTGTGTTTATTTATCGTTTATTCTTGTTGTATTGATGATTGTACACTACTAATATTATATTCCGTGCTTAATATGTTCGCATAATAGAAAATAAACTCATTCAGCGTGGGGACACCTTTTTCAGATGCTATACGTGCTTTGTAGTTCTGCTGGAGGTCGGCAATGTTCGCTGTTCTCCAAGCACGGTTAATAGCATTCTGCATTGCCCGCACCACGCTTGCATCCGTCTTCTCATACTTTTTGGCAATCTCTTGTACAAATGTGTGCTTATTCTCAACTGCAAGGATTATCGCATCTAACAGATAACTGCGACCTATTAGCTTCGGACTGATACCGATCTTTTCTATCTCTGTTACTGCCCTTGTGTGAATCCGATTCTTTGTTTCGTTTGGGGTTTCGGGTTCGGGCAATATTCTCTGCTTACTCTGTGAAGTGTGTATTATATCCTTCGCTTTTTTCAAGAATACAACGACATTCTCAGCACTATAATCTTTCTGGCTCTTGACCATCACAAAATCTGCCCCCAGACAGCGTGCCTGCTCATGCGTAATGCGGCTTATATTATTGGTAGTAACCAGCACGTATGGCGGGCTTTGTAAACATAGCTTGTTGAGATCAGAAAGAAACGTGACACCGTCGCCGTATCCCTTGTGCAGTTCCAAATCTAATATTACTGCGTCAGGAATATAGTCTTTGACGTGCTCAATCGCCTTGCTCGCACTGTTTGTAATTGAGACAAGGTGTATTTCTTCCACGCTTTCTATGCATCGGCTTATTGCCGCGCACTCCGCAGGGTCATCCTCAACTAATAATACCTTCAATGGTTTGTCCATAGTACCCCCTCCTTCATGCTTTGATATAGCGTACCACAAAAAACAACAAAAAACAACAAAAAACAACTACGAAAAAGAATTTTATTTACTAAGCAGATAAATTATTATGTATCTGAATGTAGCAACTGAGTGCAGATAACCAAATATTACAAGGAGGACAATCATGACGAATAATATTTCCG
>Ga0099364_10000715_pt1 | contig 56287 bp, 48 predicted proteins | sample TergutTh196P3_FD_73070 | JGI IMG/M metagenome (GOLD analysis project Ga0099364, IMG submission 73070) | Microcerotermes parvus P3 segment gut microbial communities from Pointe-Noire, Republic of the Congo - Th196 P3 | ecosystem: Host-associated > Arthropoda: Insects > Digestive system > Gut ... | reverse complement strand
TATTTTAGCGCAGAGGGTGCAAAGTGAAGACGCAAAGTACGCAAAGTTTGAATTTAAATTTTTTAATTCTTCTTTGCGCTCTTTGCGTGAGGCGCGTAGCGCCGATAAAAAATAAAAGGAGAAGGTTATGAGAAAGATTATTGGTATTTTAATGGTAGTGTGTTTTGTGGTTGGTTGTGCTAATCCGTTTTTTCCGGAGAAGAAGGAAAAATGGTCAGAAACGGAAACTGTAACGGATCAAGAGTTACAGGAGCTTGTTGATGAAGTAACGGATGGAGTTACAGTCAGCACAGACGGCAGTAATGTTGGCAGAGGCGACTGGTGGGTAACGCAGGAAGCCTTGGATGCGTTGGAAGCTGCTATTAGAAAAGCAGAAGAAGCTATTGCAAAAGGAGAAAAATCTCTTGATGAAATTTATGCTGAACTACAAGAAGCAATAGAAGCCTTTGAAAGAGCAAAACAACGCGGAAGAAAACCTGCAACCAAAGAAGAGCTTCAAGAGCTTGTTGATGAAGCAAAAGATGTAACAGACGGAGTTGAAACCAGCACAGACGGCAGCGATGTAAGCGAAGACGACTGGTGGGTAACGAAGGAAGACTGGGATGCGCTTGAAGATGCTATTAAAAACGCGGAAGACGCCATTAAAGAAGATGAAATCAACCTTGACGATATTTTCGATGAGCTTGATCAGGCAATTAATGAATTTGAGAGAGCAAAAAAGCGGGGGACGAAGCCTGCTGCAAACCCCGTAACAATAGAAGAACTTGAAGAATTGTTTGACACCGCCGAAGAAGCAAAAGACGGAGTTGTAGTTTCCAAAGCAGGAGATGGCAGTGATGTTAATCCGGATGATTGGTGGGTAACACAGGAAGAATGGGAAGCTTTGGAAGACGCAATCCAAAAAGCTGAAGACTACATTGAAGAAGGAGAAAAAACTCTTGATGAAATTTACGATGAATTGCAAGATGCGTTAAAAGACTTTGAAGATGCAAAGAAACCTCATCCTTGTGTTGACGGACACGACCACTTTGAAAGTTTAGTTTGCAAAAGGACAGGATGCGATCATCAATACGCACTTGGCGACATAGGACCCGGAGGCGGCGTAATTTTCTATGTGGCTGACGGCGGATCGGAAACAACGCCTATAGCGCATACCAGACCTAACGGCTTTACCTTCTACATTTCCGCAACTGATACCACAGGAATAAAAGCTCACTACCTTGAAGCCGCGCCTGCGAATGCTCTTGGTGGAGAGGTTGATACTGATGGCAATGGTACTAATGAAAGGATGATATGGAGAGTGGGTTATACTAGTTATACTGGTGAAGAGGTAACAGGCTTGGTAAATATTCCATATACAGGTAAAGGAAGTATAGGCGAAGGAAGAGACGCACCTGATGCAACTCAAATGGGTTTAATAAATGATGATATAGGCATGGGCAGGAAGAACACAGGCTTAATTGTTGCATTTTATGGTACAACACAAACAACATATCTTTACGCAGCCAGAGCCGCAAACAACTATACAGGAGGCACAGCAGACGATTGGTTCCTTCCCAGTATAGGAGAATTATATTGGCTATATCAGAATAGAGGACAGCTCAATGACCAAGATGGTATTGCTCCTATGACTCCAATGACGGAACAATGGTTCTGGTCGTCGTCTCAGGACACTGGTAACGGCATCGCGTGGGCTCAGGGTTTCCACAGTGGCTATCGGGGCGACGACATCAAGCAAGACTTCTACTATGTCCGTGCCGTCCGGGCTTTTTAACTATTTAACCCTTTAACTATTTTTCAGCTGCCGTAGGCGGCTGAAAAATTTTTTGGAATTTTATGGCTTTGTATTATGATTTGCCTGTATTCAATGATACATATCAGTTAACGCTGAAGGTGTTTGAATTAACAAAGCATTTTTCACGGGAGTATAAATTTACTTTAGGGCAGGATATGAAACGGGATTGTATTAATCTTGTCCGCAGTATTTACAGAGCCAATAAGACCAAAACACGGGAGGCGTATCTTGAACAGTTTTTGGACGAATTTGAAGTTCTAAAATTGGAAATTCGTTTATGTAAGGATCTGCATCTTATCACCATTAAACAGCAGTCAAACCTTGCTCTTTTAATGGAAAAGATAGGAAAACAGATAACAGGATGGCGTAATGCTTCGCGTTAAAACGCGGCGTTAAAACGCGTAAGGTTATGTCATTCTGTGCCGGAATTTTTCGTGTTGCAGTTTTACTGCTCTGGCATGGAAAAGCGAGCAAGGTTTTTGTGTAAAAGCGGTGCGGAAACCGGTTGGCTGTTTTTAGCCCCATCCGGTATGGCAGTTCTCCGCCGGGCGTTCGTCCGTCGGGGCAGAATATCCGCACTGTTAATTCTGGTCGTCGTCGCAGAACAATAATAATAACGCGTGGAATCAGAATTTCGACAATGGCAATCGGAACAACAACAACAAGAACAACAATAATTCAGTCCGTGCCGTCCGGGGTTTTACACAAACACAAAAGGAAAGTATCAATCTTTCCTTGGAGCTGTTCTGAAATAACAATTTTGGAATAAGCTCCTTTTTTATAGGTTTATAATGCAAATCGAACTATTCGACAATTCTATTCCGTTGGAAGATATATTTAACGCTTATTACAAATGCCGAAAAAACAAAAAAAATAAAGCAGGCGCGTTGCGGTTTGAACTTGACTTGGAAAAAAATCTGGTAGAATTATGGGAAGAAATAAATTCAGGTACATGGGAACCCCGTTCATCAACGGTATTCATTGTTGACAAGCCCGTTATTCGCGAGATTTTTGCCGCCCAATTCAGGGATCGCATTGTTCATCACTTGGTTATAGGAAGGCTGAACGCTTTATTTGAAAAATATTTTATTTACGACAGTTATTCGTGCAGGGTAGGCAAGGGAACCCATTTTGGCGTTTCAAGGGCATCCCGTTTCATTCGCCGTACGGAAAACGCATGGGTATTAAAAATAGATATCCGCGGTTATTTTATGAGCATTAACAGGAATATGCTTTATAAAAAACTAGATAAATTTATAAATGAAAACTATCATTTTATTGACAAGGAGCGTATTAAAGAACTGTGCAGGGTAATTGTTTTTAATGATCCTGCAAAGGATTGTATTTTTAACAGTCCTTCCGCATTGTGGAAAAAGCTCCCAAAAGATAAAAGCCTTTTTACCGCAAAGAAAAATTGCGGACTTCCCATAGGCAACCTTACAAGCCAGGTATTTGCCAATTTTTATTTAACAGATTTTGACCATTTTATAAAAAAAGACTGCGGTATAAAAAATTACGGCAGGTATGTGGACGATTGTATTTTTGTGCACAGCTCCCAATCTTACTTAAAAAACCTTATTCAAAAAATAGACAGATATTTACGCAAAAATTTAGGGCTTAAACTGCATCCCCGAAAAATATATTTACAGCCTGCCTGTAACGGCGTAAAATTTCTTGGATGTTTTGTAAAACCTTCCCATATTGTGACTAACCATCGCACAATAAAAAATTTCAAGCATAAATTACAGTTACATAACAAAACAGCCGTTGACCATAAACCGGACAAGGAAGAACGGGCAGCTTTTATTTCATCTGTTAATTCATATTTAGGAATATTAAGACATTACAAAACCTACAGAAGAAGAAAGAATATTATCAAAAGATATGTATCTGATTTATGGTATAAACATATAACAATTTCCAGCAGCGGTTTTCAGAAGATAATCAAACGCCCCTAATTCTTGCAAAAATGGCACAAGCAGTCGGCTGGCAGTGGGCTGTGGAAGCATTTCAGGAATTCCTCGCCGGAAGAGACCAGCGAAAAACCGCTCGTAAATCAGCTCGAGTAAACTGCCTTCACTTAAATTAAGTGCACTTAATTTAAGTGAAGGTGGGCTCTGCAGGCGAATTCCTCCTGAGCTTTCACAGCCCACTGCCAGCCGCCTGCTCGTATCATGTTTGGGGAAAGTCCGCGTTTCATGTTAACCCCGTATGTTAACCACGCCCACTTGTTACCTTGGTTGGAAAACTATAAGATTCTTTACAAGGAGCAAAAATGAATATCGATATGCATGTACATATAACGCCGCCGGAGATTATTGCTGATTGGCAGAAATATGCGGAAAAAGAGCCGTATTTTGCGTTATTGTCTAACAGCAAAAATAATAAGTTTGCTTCTGCAGAAGATGTTGTAGCAGAGTTGGAGCACGAGGATTCTCTTTTTGATAAGGCGGTTGTTTTTGGGTTTGCGTTTAGAGACATTGGACTCTGCCGTTTAGTTAATGATTTCGTAATTGAAAGCGTAAAGAACTATCCGCACAGGTTAATTGGATTTTGCGTTGTTCCCTCATGCGAGGACGCGGCAAAAGAGATAGACCGTTGTTATGGTGCAGGGCTTAAAGGAGTAGGGGAGCTGTACCCCACAGAGCAGGGTATAGACTCTGCAATTACAGAAACTTGTAAAAAGCTTGACATTCCGCTTCTTCTCCATGTTAATGAGCAGGTTGGCCATCAATATAATGGAAAAACCGAAGTTCCCTTAAAACATATAGAAACTCTTGTGTGCGACAATCCCGATTTAAAAATTGTGCTTGCCCATTGGGGCGGCGGTCTTATTTTTTATGAAACAATGCCTGAAATAAAAGACAGTTTCCGCAATGTTTATTACGATACCGCCGCAACTCCCTTTTTATACGATGCATGGATTTATGATGCGGTAAAGGCTTTGGGTCTTTGTGAAAAAGTTTTATTTGGCAGCGATTTTCCTCTTTTAAAGCAGTCAAGGTATATGAAAGCAATAGATGAAAGCACCCTTTCCCCCGAGGAAAAACAAATGATTTTGGGCGGTAATGCGGCAGGGATTTTGTCCTAAGTCGATCTTTTAATTTTACAAAATTTGTGTTATAATTATTTTATGACAAGAAAAATATGCTTATTGCTTTTATTGGCTATACTGCTCCCCGGTATGGTACAGGCTGAAAGATTTGAATTTATACATACTAAAGGCTCCCGTTACCGTATTCTTTCGGTTGTTGACGAAGCTGTCGATATTGACGGCAGGCTGAGCCACCGTGCGGAGATTCTTAACCGAATTGCCGTAGAAGTTACGGATGTTGTAGATGGAAAAGGACAAATGAAAGCAACTTTCCAAACTTCCGAACGGGTTGTTTTTGATATGCGGAACACTACTCAGGCAGCTCCAATTGGATTTCAGTGGTCAAGAGAGTACGACTCTGAATTTCAAAGGGATAGATTAGGGTACTTAACAATTGAGCCAAGATTTTTTATGCCAACTGTCCGCAATGTTCCCGTTTTCCCGGATAAAGACTTGCAGCTTTTAGAAAGATGGTCGGCAGAAGGTCATGAGATGCATGATTTTAGAGATACATTTGGTATTGTTGAACCGTATCGTATGCCGTTTGTCGCAAATTATATTTATATTGGAGAAAGAGAATGGAAAGGGCAGCTTTATCCTGCTTTTTCCGTAGAGTATAGGATTGCTTCAAGACCGCCTGCGGTAACAGGCAGGGTTTACCCTGTTCGCATATCAGGAGATTTTTTCCAAACTGTTTACTGGAACAGGGAAATGGGATTATACATTGCAAGCGAAGAAAAATTTGATGTTACATTTGAAATGTCTAACAGAGTAAGAATTCGTTATCGCGGTACTGCACAGTCGGAAGTAATAGAAGCTGAAATGATGGACAGGCAGCAAGTAGCATCAGAAATAGCCGATCAAATAGAAAGTTTGGGTATTCCCGATGTCAATGTAAGGATAGTAGAAGAGGGCGTTTCCATAAGTTTGGAAGATATTGGTTTTCATCCCGATTCCGCCGTTATGCTTCCCGGAGAAGAACAAAAGCTTGCGCAAATTGCGGATATTTTAAGACGGTACCCTGACAGGGATATTGTTGTGTCGGGGCATACCGCGCTTGCCGGCACTGCCGAAGGCAGAATGACCCTCTCTGTAGAAAGGGCAAGAGCTGTTGCGGATTATTTATTAAGAAACAATGTCCGCGGTACGGACAGGATTGTTATCCGCGGATATGGCGCGGAAAGACCTATTGCAGACAACACAACACAGGATGGTATGCGCAGAAACCGAAGAGTAGAAATTACCATTTTGGAAAACTAATAAGGATTTTTATTTATGCTGTTTTCACAAAAAAATGCTTCCATTGCGCAAGGCATAAATAAACAACTTGAACGGTTAATTCCCATTACAACTCCAACGGCAGTTATAATGGGCTTTTTTTTCCCGGATATTTTTATTAATCTGCGTCCGTTTGTTATTTTGCTCTTTGGTATTATGACATTTTCAGGTGCGTTAAAACTTAAAGCTGCGGAAATGGGAAACGCCATAAAAAACCCCCTGCCAATTATTATGTTTTTTATTTTTTCGCATGTAATAATGCCATTGGCCGCTATATTTTCATCATCAATTGTTTTTTCGGATGCTGATATTGTAACCGGATTTGTTTTGTTGTTTGCAGGACCCACAGCGGTTTCCGGTTTCTTTTGGATTTTAATTTTTAAGGGAGACAAAGCTTTAGGGCTTGCCCTAATTCTTTTGGACACAATTTTGGCACCTCTTGTTGTTCCCGGAACACTTTCCATTTTATTAGGTAAAACTGTTACTATGGACACAAGCGGAATGGCAATTTCGTTAATGTTGATGGTTGTAGTTCCTACAATTATTGGAATAAGCGTTAATGAGATTAGTAAAGGAAAAGCACCCGCTGTTATTAGTCCGTATTTAGATACTTTTTCAAAAATTTGCCTTTTTCTTGTAATTGCGGCTAACGCCTCTCCTGTAGCGCCTAAAATTCAATTAAACAATCCTTTGGTTTGGCAGACTGTAATTGTTTGTGTGCTTATGATAATATTTGGTTTTGCTTTAATATACGCCATTGTTTTATTAATTAATTGCAAAGGAAGCAAGGGAATAAGTTTAATAATTGGCGGCGGACTAAGAAATAACAGTGCTACAATGACACTTGCCGTTAATTTTTTTCCGGAACATGTAGCATTGCCCATTATAATGAGTCTAATAACTCAGCAGACAATTGCCGCTTTTGCGGGGAAATTAATTACAAGAAAATTTTTTAATAAGAAAATTGCTGAGTCAGAACAGACTGATCCAAAATAATTACAACTTTTCCCTGCGTAAGCAGACTGCGGTTTTGTTCATTGGAGATAATTTGCAGGGCATCATTACGATTAATAATCAAATCTGTTGGTTTTGTTCCAAAAACACCCTGTGCGAAAATTCTAAAAGGGCGTTCCCCTACAATTTCCTGTAATTCAGGCGAAAGTCCTGATGGAGTGTTAAAAAAAATATTTTGGGGCGAAGAGTATCGAACTGCCGGCGTACGCGGCTGAACCATGCTGCGATCATAAATCAAATTCATTTCTGAATCCCATATTTTTGGAAAAAGGCAGGGAACGGGAAGAAAAGAACTTCTCATGCCGTGGGCAGGCAGTCTTTCCGCAGCGATTATAATAATCCCTGTGTAAGATGCGGATGAAACAGGATTCAATGTTCGGCTGACAGGATATGGGCGGCTGTGCGTTTGTAAAGTATTGCTCACTGCAGTAATTGGTATTGAATATGAAGCGGACAGATTACGCATATCCGGCGAAAGAAAAGGAGGAACAGCTTGAGTTTGGAGCGAAATAGCATCAACTTCCGGCAGAGAAAATTCATTTTTTTCTATAAGGTCTGCAATGGCAGAAGAAGAATCAACTTGCAGTTCTAAAATGACGCTGCGAACTAATCTTTTATAACCTTCTTCAATTATGGATTCGGCCCGGTTTCTTCCGGCGGGAAGCCTAAGCCCTGCCGATATTAAATCCAATGTTGCAGTAGTCTTTATCTGCATGGACTCCCAATCAATTACGCCTATAATGCCGATTTTTTCCTCTTGGGAAAACAACTGTGAAGAGATTAATATAATCAAAAGGAATGTTAAAAGCTTTTTCATGTACTTATTCTATTATCGGCACTCTTAGGACTCTTCCTTCGCGTAAAATACTATTTAAATTCATTCCATTTGCCTCCGCCAAAGCTTCGGGGGCTGTTCCGTACCGGGCCGCAAGCGACCAAAGGGTATCCCCTTTTTGCACTGTATAACTGCCGGTAAAGGATAAGTTTGTTGTTGTACTTGCCGAAGGAGCAGAGGTAATTCTTGCCGGAGTTCCTGCCGGAACATCGCCAAAGGCAGGAATAACAATAGTATCTCCAATTCTTAAAAAGCGGTTATTTATGCCCGGATTGTGTTGTTCTATCATGTTTAGGGGAGTACCATAATGGCGGGACATTGACCAAAGGGTGTCTCCCTGCCGGACAACATGGTAATGATAACGGATTAACCGTAAATCTTCCCGTTCCAAAAGTGCAAGCACTTCTTCGGCTTTATCTGCCGGGATTACCAAATTATGCCCCTGACCTGCGGGGCTGATTCCGTGGAGCCATTGGGCATTTAATCGGCGTAACAGGTCTTTGTCTATCTCGGCTTCTTCTGCGATTACATCCAGGGAAACCTGTCTTTGAAGAGGAATTTGCGTCCATTCAAATGGTTCCTGCCAAACATTAATGCCGTATTTCCTGGGATTGGAAATTACATAGGCGGCAGCTATCAATTTTGGTACAAAATGTTCTGTTTCCTGCCTAAATTGCCTTCTTCTGCTAAGTTCCCAATAATCGCTTACCCCCGTTCTTTGAACCATTCTTGTAGTGGCTCCAAGCCCTGCATTGTAAGCTGCCAATGCAAGTTCCCAACTGCCCAAAGCATTGTAATTATCCTGCAGTTTTTGAAGGGCGCCCCTTGTGGATTTTATAAAATCCCGCCTTTCATCGATTGAATCGGTAACCCTCATGTCAAAGGGGGAAATGCTGTTTAACATAAATTGCCAAAGCCCAACCGCGCCGGAACGGCTCCTTGCCGTTATTTGGAAACTTGACTCAATAATAGGAAGATAAACTAATTCGGGCGGAAGCCCCCTGTTTTGAATTTCCTGAATAATAAACGGCATATAGATGCGCCCTCTCTCTAAAACCGCATTTAGATAGGTAACTCCGCTATGAATTGAATACTGAGCAATATACCGCTGGGTAAGCGGCTGATTTATGTTTTCTTCTGTTAAGAGTGATAAGGAGGCAGCGGGCAGGGGGGAGTGAGTGGGCAGTGGGTAGTGGGTAGTGGGCAGTGAAGAAGAAGGCGGAACCGTTCTTAGCGGCCTCTCATCCGCCCCAATAAAAAAAGTGTTAACCGTTGTAATTAGGAGAAAAACCAACAGGCTTTTTTGAAATGAATACCCAAAGAATAACTTAGATCGGCGAGTGCAAGGGCGGCACTGCAAAAGCAATTCTGGAATTCCCCGCCGGAGGAGACTTGACCACATCGTTTTAGTTAGGTAATTCCATAACAAAAGAGTATTGTAAATATTGTAAAAAAATAGATTAATTAAGTGGTCAAGGCTCCGTAGGCGGACTCTTCCAGTGCTTTGGCAGGACGCAGCTTGCATCGCCGACAAATGATTTTTTAAATATTCATTTTTAAAATTTCTCGCCATAATAAATCCCTGCCCATTCCCATCGGCCATGAATCTCCGGATCCTGCGGGAAATAAATCTTTCTAAAGTACAAATACCAAGTAGGCATATAACTTGACCAGCCTGTTGTTCTTAAATATGCCTCGGAAGCGTTGGAAGCTGTGTCTAGAGTAGAGGAATATCTTATACGGTTGTCATACATGAACTCGCCAAGATTAAAGTCAACCATTCGGGCATCGTCGGTTTCGGTTTGACCCCATGAACGCCCAAAAAAATTGACACTTGCCTTATAACGGCTAAGCCGCCACGGGTTGCCTGCGTCCAAAGCTTCCTCTATGGCGGCTCTTAGAGCAGGCAGGCTTTCAAAAGTCCAGTCCTTGTAAGACATACTGTAATCAACCTGATGCCTTGCATATTGGTCTGCATTCGGAAAACCCGGGATAATGGTTGTTCCAGTAAAAGGCAGATAGTTTGTATATGCTTGAATTGCTCCATTCCAGTCGCCAACTTGTTCACAAGCCTGTCCAAGCATAAAATAAGCCGACCCAAGATCAATACTTTCTGCAAACCTTGAAATAAGTTCATTGTAATACCAAACTTGCCGTTCGGGGTTGTCATTTATAGTAATTAAATGTTTTAAACAGACAAGATGTATTGATTCATCATTAATAATAAAATCAGGATAGTTTTTTAAAATCAGATCAAAATACAAGGCGGCTATTGGCAGAGACTCCTGTTGAATAAAAGCATAAGCAATCATTAAGAAATAATAGCTGTTATATGGGTTACCGGGATTATTTATAGCCCTGTCATTTAAAAAATGAATAAGCCTGTCATAATCTTTAAGCCGTATGTAACTTGTACCAATTTCTCTTATTACGGCAAATTCACCTTCACTGTCCGGTTCTTCCTGTTCCAAAAGGTCAAAGAGCAGCCCAAAATGCTCCTTATTTTCTTTGGAGCCTGTAAGGTAATAAATGTCCAAGTATTCAGGCTGTTCTTTGCATGTTAAAAACAATGAAAAAACAAGCAAAACAACAATAATTACGCAGAAAGAGGTGTATTTGTTGTATTTTTTAGCTATTCCCATTGTTTATTATAATACCATTATGCTATTATTTTGTAAATGCATTCATTCTTTTTATATTGAATTTATGATTAATAATTGTGTGGATAAATAAAAATGCTGATAATTAATCGACACCGGAACCTTCTCCGTAAGTACCGGATGCCCTTCATATATATTTCCTCTTTTTTATTATCGGTATTAGTAGTCTTTCCCTGCTATTCTTCTCCAAGCGCCGAAAGGGATCCTTCTACTACGGATGCCGCAAGGCAGCAGTTGGAAACAGGTATTGTCGAAGAAGTCACGGTTTTGACAGAATCCGGCAGATTGTCTTCTATGCTTCAAGCTATTGAAATTCTTAGAAGCAGAAACTTAAGCGGTACCGATTTTGGAAGGATGGTTACCGGCATCAATGTAAAATTAATAGGGCTTGTTTATCCCGATGCTCCCGGCAGGCTTCCCGCTGTTGATCTTCCCCAAGCCCACAACTATACCCGTATTATAAGAGAGGCAGAAAGGGGCAATTATGTCCGCCCTTCTGCGGATTCCGATGATTTTTTTGAATACATTCTGCCTTTTTTAGCGGTAAACGATCAAACAAGGCCTGAAACCTATAACGACATTTTAAGGGATTTAACAAAAGCTGCCGAACTGCGTCCAAATTCCGTATTTCCGCCGTATTTTCAAGGGCTTATCCATGAAAGAGCAGGCAGAAATGCCCAGGCGGAAACAGCCTTTAGACGGGCTTATGCCATTTCCAATGAATGTTACCCTGCTTTGGCAGGTTCAGCCCGCATAATGAGGCAATCCGGGAATTTGGCAGGAGCGGCAGCTATTTTTCAGGATTTGGTACTTCGATACCCTGACAGCATGGATTTAAAAAGAGAGCTTGCCATTACTTATTACCAGGCTCGTAATTGGGCAAGGGCACTGGCTGTAGTGGATGAACTTTTACATACGGCCCCCAGAGATGGAGAGTTATTGCTGATGAAAGCCCATATTCTTATAGAACAGGGGCAATTTTCCCAGGCAAACGGACCTTTAGATATTTATGCGTCAATCAATTCAAACAACAGGAACTATCTTTTTTACAGAGCCCGCGTACAGGCGGAAGGCAGCCGTAACAGAGATTCGGCTTTAAATTACCTTAGATCGATACTTCGCAATAATCCCAATGATGCCGAAGTTCTTACTTATGCCGCCAATCTGCTTATGGCTTCCCAAAGACCGGCGGATTTACAGGAGGGCAGGGAATATTTGGAGAGGCTGCGCCGTCTTTCCGGCACTTCTATCGATGTTTTAAGTCTTAGCCTTCATGACGCGGTACGGCGTGAAAGCTGGCAGGAAGCTCAAGGTTATCTAAACCGAATATTAGCCGTCCGCCGAACCCCGCAGGATTTAACAGACGCTTATTATGTGGAGAGGGGCTTGGGTAATAATGCAAGGGCACTTACAATTGCCCGTGAATTGTATGACAGAGACCCAAATAACAATGATTATATCCTTATTTATATATCTGCTCTTATTGACAATAACCGAAGGGATGAGGCATCCCGTCTGCTGGAAGCCCGTATTAACTCACTGGGCGGAGGCAGCGTAAAAAGCCGCTATTACTTCCTGCGAAGCCGGATTCAGCCTAACGAAGAAGCCGTTTTAGGCGATTTGCGTTCCAGTATCTTTGAAGACCCTAGAAATTTGGATGCCCTTATAGCCATGTTTGAGATTTACCATAGGAGAAGGGAAGAACGACGGGCGGTTTATTACTTAAGACAGGCCCTTGCAATTGCCCCCGACAACCCCCGTCTGCAGCGCTATGCAAGGGATTATGCCTCCCTTTTAAACACCCGCTAGGGGTTGTGCCCCCTTGAACAATTGCGGTTTTTTTGCTAGAGTATCATAAATATCAATATTTAAGGAAGTAAACATGAATTTATTTATTTTACCGTTATTAATGGCACCTCCGGCTGCTGCTGATGGTTCACAGCCAAATCCCCTGATGACTTTTCTCCCCTTTATTATCATTATTGGAATTTTCTATTTTTTGATAATAAGACCGCAGAACAAAAAGCGCAAAGAAACCGAGAAAATGCTTTCCGCTCTTAAAAAAGGCGATAAAGTTGTTACCATTGGCGGACTTTATGGAACAATTCAAAGTGTTAAGGAAACCACAGTTATTTTAAAAGCAGATGATAATGTAAAATTGGAATTCCTTCGCAGTGCAATTTCCAATGTAATTACAGTTTCTAAGGAAGAAGAAAGAAAAGAACTGGAAAATAATATGTATAATAATGGAGATGCCGGTAATGAGTAAACGGTACAGATTTTTTATTGTACTTGCGATATTGGGTGTTTGTTTTTTATTTCTTTTACCTACAATTCGCTGGTATTTTTTTACTCCCCCAGAACAAAAGGCTATGGCGCAGGAAACAAGACAGCAAATAAGGGCATATGCGAACCAGGCTGCGCAGAATGATATGCAGCGTTTTATTGAGGCGGGTATAAATGACGAACCTCTTCCCGAAGGGTTTGAATTTTTAATTCAAGAAGCAAGAAAACAATATAAGAATCTTAAAATACCAATGCCGGAAACATGGACGCCTAAAACAATAAGCGCTGTTTTATCAAGGCGGGAAGTATTTGATGCAATAGAATCATCTTACCGCAGTCAATATTTTGCGTTAAAATCCCTTCAACAAAACGCTGTTAAGCTTGGATTGGATCTTTCCGGCGGTTTAAGCATTGTTTTACAGGCAAATTTAGACGCGCTTAAAGAGGGAGACGATCCTTCAGATGCAATGAAACGCACTTTGGATGTTTTAAACTCAAGGATAGATCGTTTTGGATTAACAGAACCTGTTATTCGCCGTCAGGGAACGGATCAAATTTATTTGGAAATCCCCGGAACCGCAGACCCTGAAAGAATAAATGATATTATTATGGGTAAAGGTTCGCTTTCTTTTCACATGATGGATATTGAAGCAACCGATGCCTTTAATGCTTATTATTCCCGAAACCCGGTTTCAACAATTTTTGACGCAAACGGAAGGCTTCTTAATCCCCATCTTTTTCCAGAAGATGTAATGATTCTTGGTGTTTATAAAAAAGATCAATATGGCCTTGATGAGCAGGAAAGAAACCCTGACGGAACCTTGAAATTTATTGCCGTAAAAAAAGAAGTTGGTCTTGACGGGAATTATATTGTTAACGCAAGCGTTGATCGCGGTAAATTTGGCGAACCGGAAATTCGTTTTGAATTATCAAGTGAAGGCGGAGATATTTTTTATCAGCTTACAGAACAAAATATAGGAAGACCTTTGGCAATAGTTCTTGACGAAAAAGTAAGAGCTTACCCGATAATAAACAGTGCTCTTCGTACCACCGGAGTTATTACCGGTTTTGGCATGGAAGAAGCGGAAAACCTTGCCCTTATTTTAAGGACAGCCGCTTTGCCTGTAGAGCTTGAAGTAGCAAGCCAGCAGAGTATAGGAGCAGCAATGGGCGAAGATACAATAGAACAGGGGCTTTACGCTTTATTAGGCGGTGTTGCGGCTGTTTTTATTTTTATGCTTATATATTATAAAGCGGCGGGAATTAACGCTATTATTGCCCAGCTTTTAAATTTCTATATTATGTTTAGTGTGCTTTCCGCACTTAACTTTACTTTAACGCTGCCTGCAATTGCGGGTTTTATTCTTACAATTGGTATGGCGGTTGACGCAAGCGTAATTATTTTTGAACGCATGAAAGAAGAAATGCGTCTTGGAAAATCCAGGAAAGCAGTAATAGAAGCAGGTTTTGACAAAGCGTTTTGGGCGATTATGGACTCTAATATTACAACCTTTATTGCAGCTTTGTTCCTTTCTCAGCTTGGTTCGGGTCCAATCAGGGGATTTGCAATAAGCCTTGCAATTGGTGTTTTCTCGTCTGTATTTACAGCCCTTTTTGTGTCACGGTTAATTTTTGATATTGGCACAGATGTTTTTAAAAGCAAGAAACTTTCTGTCAGCTGGAGAACCCGTATTCAAAATGAAGAGTCTATAGCGGCAAAAGGAGCAAACTAATGAAAAAGACAATTCAATTTTCTAAATTTTTTCTCCCTTCGGCAATTCTTTCCTGTGCGCTTATAGCTTTTGGTATTGCAGGTTATTTTACAAAAGGATTTACTCTTGGCGTTGATTTTAAATCAGGTCTTATTCAGGAAATAAAAATTGTACCTACAGCTTTTAGTTTAAAGTGGCATGGAACGACAAATGCGGCTCTTTCTTTTAACCGTGACGGAATACGCATTGTTCTTTCCGGTTCCGGCACTGAAAGCCAGGCTTTTCCGTTTCCATTTAGTCAATATACAACTATTGGCTCTCTTACAAGGGCAATGGATGAACAGCTTGAAGATTTGGAAGTAATATTATCTTCTTCTGTAAGGGAAGATATGCCAACCCAATGGCTTGTTTTTAGTTCTTTTGGGAATCCTTCTTTAAATGATGAAACACCGTTTATTGTTTATTTTTTTAACCCTGCAAGCCCTCAAATAGATATTTCCGAAGTAAGAACAGCTTTGGCAGGTATTAACGGTGTTTCTGTACAAAATATAGGAAGCATTCAAAACCGCGAATTTATGATTCGCTCGGAAGACAACGAAGGGCTCCGCGAAGCATCTGATCAAATAATACAGGCTTTGGAAACTTTTTTTGGAGAAGGAGAAATTGCCGTTCTTCGTATAGACTTTGTTGATCAAAGATTTTCCGCTTTAACTGTAAGTTCATCTTTAAAACTTTTGTCTCTTACATTGTTGGTAATACTTGTTTATGCTTCTATTCGGTTTAAGCCAAAATTCGCTCTTGGGGCGGTTATTGGCATTCTTCATGACGGTATAATTGTAGTGGCGTTTATTGTATGGTCGCAAATGGAATTTACCACAAGTATTATTGCGGCAATTCTTACAATATTGGGCTATTCAATTAATAATACCATAGTTGTTTTTGACAGAATTAGGGAGAACCGTAATATTTATCCTGACAATTCATTTACCGAAGTATTAAATATTTCGCTTACAAATGTGCTGGGCCGTACTATTATTACAACCGTAACAACAATGCTTGCGATATCATTCTTGGTTGTCTTTGTAAAAGGGTCAATGAAAGACTTTGCCATTGCGTTAATTGTTGGCATGACTTCCGGTGTTTATACATCATTGTTTATAGCACCGGGCTTTGTAAGTTTTATGGAGAATGTTAAGCGGAAGAAGGCAGCAGGATAGTTCTTGCCGTAAAAGCGATAGCACAGAAAAACACCTCTTATGCCCCTATACAACCTGACTGCTCGTGAGCAGTCAGGTAATTTTGTTTAACGACCATTCTCTCGGCTGCTAAATTTAGCTTTCCCCTAATTTTCTGATACTTCGGGGTTAATATTTCGAGGTTCAAAATTTATAATGATTTTTGCTTTTTGGACAAGGTTATTCTCCCCGTCAATCCAACCCGTAATATCATCAAAATAATATGTAAAATCATATATTTTTAAAATCTCAGGAATATTCACATTAGAGGTGTATGGTATATAAAAAAAATCTGTTTTTCCTTCAACATCTATAATGACAATCTTTACATACGATGACATAAAACCGGCGTTAAATGGCGGTATTAATAAATCCGTAACAAAGACACCGTATTTTTCATTAGTATTCTTCATTATTCCAACACATGATTTAAATAAAATAATTATACATAAGATAATAAAAATATACTTATTTTTTTTCATACAACATCCTGTTTTAACATGGTGTTATTCTAACATATTGTCAAGGTTTGGTCAATAGCTAAATAGCTTGCTTTTTATATTTTCACGCTTTTTGCAGCGATAGCTTCCAGCAAAGACGCGAAGGAAGAAAATTTAACCACAGACCTGACTACTCGTGAGTAGTCAGGAGAGCACACGGAGTACATTGTTAAAATAACTCTATTCCAGAATTAATTTTATTAATTAAAATAGTTTTTTCTATATTATTTATTTCGGTTGTTAATGAAATAATTTTAATTAATCCATTTTTTGTGTTAGGATTTACATATACAGAAAACCTTCTTTTATTTATTGAAATAACTGCTCCACGCATGATAAATAAAGCAGCATTTTTAAAAACTTCAAATGAATATGTTTGTTTTCTAACAATCGCATCAAAAGTTAAACTATCGTCATTGATTATTATTTTTTTAAAAGTAAAAGCATGCCAAATATATATAAGATATAAAACAAGAAGGCCCAGCCCTATTGCCGGAATAGTAAAAATAAATGATATTAATACAATAAAAATTATAATAAGAAGAAGTAAAAATAATAATATAATCCTTTTTTTCTTAATCATAATTCGTTTTCCCCTAATTTTCTGACATATCGACTTCGCCAAGAATTTCTCGTAATAGAAATGAACGATTAAAATGAACTCCACCACTTGTCATAAAAGAATAGAAAAAATCAATATCTCCCCAAGAATTCTCAATAAAATCTTCAGCTGAATAAGGACTAACGACAATCAAATCAATAACAGTCTTTCCATTAAGTGGAGAAAAACTTGTATTTTCTATTCTTTTAATGTTCACTGCAATGGCTTTAATTCTAATATCGGTATCATCTGGGATCTGCCTAAATCCGTCAATTATAAATGAAGCTGAAGTCTCACTTTTTTTGATTAATGGGCTGATTGTAATATTGTCAACATAGCTTGCTTGTATAAAATCAGAAAAAGAACTTGAGGAAACATCAAAAGACATAGATGTCTCGGTCACACCTACCCACAGTGTATTGAGAAAATATGGGCGCAGATTTTGTTGTTTGTTAAATGTGTTTACAATAGCATTATAATATTCTTGGATATCGACATCCTTAAAACGGTCAGCTTGAAGCATAAGCATTTCTCTTTCTTTTTCTATAAGTTCATGTTCGGGCAAATTTCGAGAATAATTTAAATCAATAATGTTTATATGTTTTATATCCGAAAGAATAGGCAGTTCTTCATATTGGGAACTAAATAGATTGACATACGCTCCATATACCCATCCTTCAATATCATTAATATTTATTTTTAACCAAAAAGAATCATAGCCGCCGTCTAGATACATTCTATCTCTAGTTCGACCGAGTACAGTGACAAGATTGCCTCTGTTTAACTGTCCTATAACAGGTGCATCAAGATATGGATGCTCGCAAATGTTTATTCCGTCTGTGTTAATAATACCGTTATTATTTCCTGTAACAGCAACATCCATTAAATTGTTATTATCGTTGTTGTTGCTTATAGTTACAGATGTTTCGTTAGTTAAATTCGCAGTATTTTGTACATTAACAGTTTCACGGTTTTTACATCCGCTTAATAACATAATTTTTAGAAAAAATAATATAAAAATATTAACTGGTGTTCTTTTCATTCGTCTTAATTATTCCTCCTGTTCTTATTAATTACCTTACAACAATGCTTTCTGTTGCTAATTTTCATAGCTCCCTAATTTTCCTCCCAATACGGGGGGCATCGACACAAAAAATATTCTTGATTATTTCCAAGTTTTATATATGGGAATATATCTAAATTTATTAAATATTCTATAACTTCTGTGTTAACGGCTGCTTGTTCAAAATTGTTTGTTGTCATAGAAAGTCTTTCAATTTGCTCTAATGTTCGATAAGCATGAATATTCGGTGTATTCTCTATATACTGACTAATAATATTATATTCTTTTACAATATCTGTTATATTTTTTAATTGAACTCCAGTTATACTTGACCATATTTGTAAATGAAGATCAGGAACTTTTAGATCGTAATACTCGTTATGTATTTTTTTATATATTATATAAAAGCCATCAATATAAGATAAATCAATATTTCCCATTCCTTTTTTATCTACTTGGTGTGCTGTGATAGAACCGCCGTTTTTAAAATTTATTTTTATTGTATATCTATAATTAAACATCCTAAACTGATCTATTGGTGATTCATAAACTATGGCATCTGTTACATCAGAATATTTTAATATTGAATTAGTTATTTTTGATTGATTGTATGAGCGTTCAAACAAAAATACAAAAACTATAAAAAATAATAATGCTATAAAATTTAATAATATTTTAAAACTATAAAAAAATATTATTTTTATTAATGTTTTAATATTCAATTTCTATCCTCGCTTTCCCCTGAAACCCGTATTGTGTTATGATAATAAAAACCGCTGTTATTCTGTTCATTAAAAATAATTATAGCTTAATAAAATATTATTTTCAAATATTATTTATATTTTTCCAAATTTATTATTATAATTATTTTTATATTTTTTGTATTATAATAATATTGTTTTTATCTTGCTCCCAATTGCTGTGCAATTGCAAAATCTGCAAGGGCTTTTTCCATATCTCCTTTGCTTTGCCAGGCATTGCCTCTGTTTTGCCATGCTATAGCGTAATTCTGTCTAAGTCTTATTGCTTCGGTAAAATCGGATATAGCTCTATCATCGTCTGATTTTTGGTAATATGCGCTGCCTCTTCTGTTCCATATAAAAGCATTGCCGGGTTCAAGTGCAATAACGCGGGTGCAATCCTCTATAACCTTGTCATAGTTTCCTGTTTGATAATACGAATGTGAACGGTTTATAAATGCATCAATATAATTAGGATTAATACTAATTGCCCGCGAAAAATCTTCTATTGCCTGTGTATGTTCGCCGCGCTGTGATCTGGCAAAACCGCGATAATTAAGAATCTCCGCTCTTTCGGAGTCTAAACGGATCGCCCTGGTAAAATCGTCAATCGCACGGGTGTAATCATTTTTTCTTAACCATGAGTTTCCTCTGGATATAAATGCTTCTATAAATCCGGAATTTATATTAATTGCTGTTGTGTATTCGGATATCGCTCTATCGTAATCCCCGGATTTAAATAATTGTTCGCCTGTAAAATAATGAATTAAATATTGTTCCGCTCCCATTTGTCTTAAAACATTTATATCCGGATTTTCAAAATTAATGGGATTTATTTCTCCTGTATTAACCCTTCCTCTTATGCCTGACAAGCCCGATGAAGGTCTTGCTGTTGTGTATGAAACACCCGGAGTTCCGGTTCTGGCAGCTGCCGCAGTTTTTATATTATTTTCTGCGGCTTCCTTTAGAATCTCCTCATACATTTCAAGAATATAATCTTCAAGAGTTTTTTGCCTTGCTGCAGGTATATTCTGCGGTACAGAATGTGACACAGTCTGCGGCACGGTATTAGCCGGGCGTTTTTGTTTATTTGTGTTATCGGAATTACTGCAGGTAAATATCAAACATACTGATAAAACAATATTTAATACAACACTGCAAATAAAAAACAAAAAACCGCGCTCTATTGTCAATTTGCGGCTTCTCCTTCTGCAGGTGCAGGGGCAGGTGCCGCAGCAGGTGCCCGGTAAATAATTCTGACATTTTCTACAGTTTCACGATGCCTTAGCTTTAACACAAGAATTTGATCTTGCGGGTAATAAACCCAGCCGGATGAATCATATCTTTCAAACTGGCTGTCTGTTCTCCAGTCTGTGCCATGTATTTGAATTCTGTTAAAAGGTCTTACACCGCGGATTATTACATAGTGGCTCATATTTACAGGAAAGTTAAAAGAAATATTTGTATCGCCGCCTATATTGGAAGCTCTTACAGAGGATGAGGCTGTCCATGCCCAAAGCCCGTTATCCATAAGCCAAACGGATTTTGGATAATTTGCTTCTTGATTAATAATATTGTAAAGATTTCCCGCTCCCGGCCCATTGCTAAAAAGACTGGATAACACAAGAGATCTGCCAATTTCAAGCCATTCTGTATCTTGATTATTCTCAGCCCATTCCATAAGCGCTTTTCCAAGACGAATGCTGAATTCTGTGGATGTTCCTTCGGAGCCGGAAGCAAGCACTAAATCATTTTCGCTGTCTCTTATTCGGACAAGATTTTCCGATATAACTGTAAGTATTTGATCCATTAGCGGTTCAACCGGATTATTTGCCGCAGGGCGCCATCGTCTAAGATCGTGAGCCGCTTCCAGTAATCCCGGGCAAAGATCAATAGTTATCATTTCCGGCGTTAGTTCGGTAATTATGTCAACAATATCATAAGCCGGAGATGTATTGCTTCGTATAAAAAGATAATTAAGAATATGTTCTTCCTTTAAAATGGCAGATGATCTTTCCCTTATTAAACTGTTTATTAAATTCATTTTGGAAGATTCCGCCGCTGTAAATGTCCGGTGAGCGTTTGCCATTCCTCCCACAAATACCGCAGATCTAAAAGAATGCCTGTTACTGCTTATAAATTCACGGGAAATGGCGCCTGTTGCTGCAGGATAATTCCTGCGCCCCAGCGCTTCTGTACAGTAACCCATTATATCAAACTCATTTTGCAAAGCAGCCGCCTGCTGATTCCACAAAAGGTAGCTTTCTTCTCTCCAGTTTAAAAAAGCGCTTTCATAGTTGTTTGACTGGGCAATTATATAATTTGCAGGATCAAATGTGCTTTGTCTTGCCCTGGATTTATATGATACAAGATTGTTTTCCCTTGAAAGAATAATCCTGCTTTCTTCCAACTCTCCCCTTGCGCTTCCAAATAAATAACGGGAGCCTGAATGCATAATTCCAAGCTGATTATTGTCACGAACAATTGAGGAGCGGCGGGGGGTTATAGGTATGATTATTTCGGATATATCGTCCGCGAATTCGGCGCTTATTAACAATTCCCTGTCTCTTTCGGTTACTAAAGAAGTAAATGTAATTATGGTTCCGCCGGGCAGGCCAAAACGGGCTCTATTTTCTGTTAAATCGAAAGTTTCCGGGTTTATTGGTATTTGCCTGCTGGAAGATACTAAAGTTAACCCTTTTCCACGAACTTCATTCAGGGAAAATTCAAGACCGCCAAAATAAACTCGCATTCCGCCTGTAACTTGTGAAGTATCTTCTTCGTTTAAATAACGACCCCGTATGGTCATGGCATCGGCAGACAGTGAAAAGCTGCCTTTGTTTGAAAATTGCAATATTACAAGGAGAATAAAGATTATACAGTAAATTACGGCAAGAGCGGCTATTCGCGACGCTAAAGGTTTTCTCATTATATTACCTTTTTATTTTAGTTAATTTGTTGTATAATATAATAACATGAAAAATAGATTTAATGGAAGCGGCTTTTGCAGGGCGCCAATACCGCGGGCGATATTATTTGTTTTCCTCGTTTTGGGATTTGTTCCCGTTCTTTTTGCCCAGGGGAATGATGTAGAAACCATCTTAAGCCAAATTGTTGACAGGCTTAATCAGGGGGAGTTTTCCTCAGCTTTAGAGCTGTTTGAAAGACTTCCGCAGGAAGAATTACAAAAGGCGGATATTCGTATATTAAGGGCTAATGTGCTGAATTCGGCGGGAAGACCGGCAGAGGCCGTTCAAATTGCCAATGCCATTGTAAGCTCGGACAGGAATAATACCGAAGCTCTTATGGTGCTGGCGGATGCGGCGGCTCTTCAAAATAGGGAGCGGGATAGACGAAACTTTCTTGAAAGGGTTATTGCCGCAGACCCCCGCCACGCAAGAGCACTTATAGATTTAGGCAACCTTGCCATCAGCGCAAGGAACCTGCGGGTTGCCGCCGGGTATTTTGACAGAGCTTTGGCTGCCGAGCCAAATAATGGAGAAGCCTTGGTAAGCCGTGCGGTAGTACATCGATACAACAGAGAAAACAGGAGCGCCGAACAGCTTTTATCGCGGGCAATAGAATTGTACCCGGGGTGGGCAGGACCATTGCATGAACGGGCAAGGCTTTACAGGGGCACCAATAATTTAAACGACGCTTTAAGAGACCTGGATGCGGCAAAAAGATTAGAGCCGGACAATTACTGGGTGCATGTTGACCGCGGAATATTGTTAATGGATATGGATCGTAAACGGGAGGCATTGGCGGACTTTAACCGTGCTATTGAAATTGATCCTGAAAATTTTATTGCCTATGTTTACAGTGCCGGTATAAAAGATGAATTTGGAGACTATGCGGGTGCAGAAGCCGATTATACAAAGCTTGCCCTTTTAAGACCGGAATATTATTTTGCGCAAGAAGGTCTTGGCGTTATTAAAATGAGGAATAAACAATGGGCGGAAGCAAGAGATGCTTTTTTAGCGGCATACAGGCAGGCTCCAAGAGAATTTAATTACGCTCTTTTGGCCGCTGTATGCTGGATGCGTGCGGGAAGGCAGACAGACCCAAGGCAGTTTTTAGCGCAAGTGCTGCGGACTGTTCCCAGGGATTCCATAGAATTTCCAATATTTAGAATGTATCACGATCTTAATCATGATACCGATGCCGCCGCAAGAGTTGACAGGGAGCAAAATATACACGATAAATCAAGAATGGCTTTTTATCTTGCTTCATATTATGACATTAGAGGAAACCAAACATTGGCCAATAGATATTATTTAATGGTACAGGAATTGGGTTCTATGGGAACCATAGAATGGAAATTAAATGAAATGATTTTAGCTGAAAAAGGCATTGGCGTTAGGGCAGAACAATGAGCAGCAATATAATAACAGTTTCTCATAATGGCAGGGAATATAAATTGATAGGAACTGCTCATGTTTCCCGCGAAAGTATAGAAGAAGTAAAAAAAGTTATTCACGAAGAAAAACCGGATGTAGTCTGCGTAGAGCTTGATGAAGGCCGATACAATTCAATAATACAAAATGATAATTGGGAAAAATTAAATTTAACCAAAGTTTTTAAAGAGGGCAAGGGTTTTTTATTAATTGCAAATCTTGTGATGGCAAGCTTTCAGCGCCGTCTTGGCAATGAGCTGGGAGTAAAACCCGGCGAGGAAATGAAAGCGGCTGTAGAAACAGCAAGGGAACTTGGGATTCCGCACGCTCTTTGCGACCGTGAAGTGCATACTACTTTGCGCCGTGCCTGGGCTCGCTGCGGTTTGTGGAGTAAATGCAAACTTTTGGCGTCATTATTAGCCAGCGCTTTTACAACAGAAAAACTTTCAGAACAGGAGATTGAAGATCTTAAAAATCGCAATGAGCTTGACGGTATGATGGGTGAACTTGCAAATTATTTACCCGGTGTCAAAGCCGTTTTAATTGACGAAAGAGACAAGTATTTAGCGGCGAAGATTTGGGATGCTTCCATAGAAGAGGGAACTTCCAACAGAAAAAAAATTGTCGCGGTTATGGGTGCAGGCCATTTAAATGGAATTAATGAATACCTTGAAAAACTTAATAAGGGTGAGGAAAGCTCTAATGTAAAAGAGCTTGATATTATTCCTCCGCCCGGTTTTTTGTCTAAAATAGCAAAATTTATTATTCCTGCTGCGGTTATTGCATTAATTGCCGCAGGGTTTATAAATGCCGGAGCAAAGACCGGTATAGATATGATCTTACAATGGCTTTTTTGGAACGGCTCTCTTGCGGCTATTGGCGCGATTATTGCACTGGCTCATCCTTTGGCTGTGCTTGTATCACTTCTTGGCGCGCCAATTACCTCGCTTAATCCGTTTATTGGAGTGGGAATTCTTTCCGGTCTTGTTCAGGTTACAATGCGAAAACCGCAGGTTAAGGATGCTCAAAATATTTCAGAAGATGGTGCAAGCTTTAAAGGCTGGTATCGCAACAGGATAACCCATGCGCTTTTAGTTTTCTTTTTGTCCAGCCTTGGGAGTTCTATTGGAACCTTTGTCGCCCTGCCCACAATTATTTCTCGTATATCGGGCAGCCCATGAGCGAATATTACATTAACGGCGGAGTTCCGCTGAATGGAACAATCAAGGTCAGCGGAAACAAGAATGCCGCTTTGCCCTGTATCGCGGCAGCACTCCTTACAGACGAACCTGTCATCTTGCGGAATGTTCCGGAAATTGAAGATGTGCGGGTAATGCTTGCATCTTTTGCCGCTATTGGCGGAGAAGTTAAAGATTTAGAACCCAATGTTTATAAGCTTCATCTTAAGGATATTAAATCATCTGAAATTCCGGCAGAGCAGGCAAAAAAAATTAGAGCATCAATTTTATTTGCGGGTCCTTTGCTTGCAAGGTCAGGCAAGGTGGTTCTTCCTCCCCCTGGCGGCGATGTTATTGGCCGACGCAGATTAGATACCCACTTTTTAGCGCTTACTGAATTAGGCTCAAAAGAAAAAATAGGAGAGAATTTTACATTTACCGCAAAAGCTCTTGTTGGTGCGGATATTTTTCTTGATGAAGCGTCAGTTACCGCAACAGAAAATGCAGTTATGGCGGCAGTTCTTGCAAAAGGAAAAACAATCCTTACAAATGCCGCAAGCGAGCCTCATGTGCAAGACCTTTGTAATATGCTGGTAAGCATGGGCGCTAAAATACAAGGGATAGGCTCCAACATACTTACAATTGACGGAGTAGAAAAATTACATGGCTGTGATTTTGAAATTGGTCCTGATTTTATGGAAGCAGGCTCTTTTATAGGGCTTGCAGCGGCTACAGACGGAGACCTTCATATAGAAGGCGCAAGGGTGCAGGATATGCGTCCTGCAAAAATTGCCTTTGGAAAATTGGGAATTGTTTGGGCACATGAGGGAACCGTTATTCATGTGCCAAAAAACCAGCAAATGGAAGTGAATCACGATCTTGGCGGCATGATTCCAAAGATAGACGATTCTCCCTGGCCGGGTTTTCCGCCCGATCTTTTAAGTATTTTGCTTGTTGTAGCCACACAGGTTAAGGGCACTGTTTTAATTCATGAAAAAATGTACGAGTCGCGAATGTTTTTTGTTGATAAACTTATTGGAATGGGAGCGCGCATTGTATTGTGCGATCCTCACCGCGCAGTGGTTTCCGGCCCTGCAAAATTACAAGGCTCCGATTTAATAAGCCCGGATGTCCGCGCAGGAATGTCGCTTTTAATTGCCGCTATGTGCGCCGAAGGCGACAGCATTATTCGAAATGTGTATCAAATTGAAAGAGGTTATGAAAAACTTGCCGAAAGGCTTGCCTCTTTAGGCGCGCGTATTGAAAGAAAAGATTAATATAAAAAGGAGGGGGTATGGATTTAGTAACATTGGCTGCTTTTATAGTTCTTTCTTTTTTATTAATTTTAATTTTGGTAAAACTTTACACAAATAAAACTGCCGGCACTACCGAAGCTTCGGTACAGTTGTCAACTCAGTTAATCGATCTAAAAAATGAACTTAATGATCTAAAAACAAAACAGCTTGAAAGTCAGCAGTCGTCGCTTACTCAGCAGCAGCAGCTTTTACAGCAAATGATGAACATTATGAACCAAAGCCTGAACTCTACAAAGGGCGATATTACCAATCAGCTTGCAAACTCGGGCCGCGTAATTAATGACATAAACGCAAAATTGGGCGCATTGGAAACAACGGCAAAAAACATTCAGGATATAGGTAAAAATATTTCGTCTTTGCAGGATATATTACAGGCTCCCAAACTGCGCGGTAATTTAGGCGAATATCTTTTGGAAGAGCTTTTAAAACAGATTTTTCCCGGGGCAAATTATGCGATTAAGCACAATTTTAAAAACGGCACACAGGTTGATGCAATTATAAAACTTGGGGATTATATGGTTCCTGTTGATTCAAAATTCCCTTTGGAAAGTTATCAAAGGCTTGTTCAGGCCGATAATGAAGAAAACAAAAAAACATTTAAAAAAGAATTTGTCGCAAGCGTAAAAAAACGAATTGATGAAACCGCCAAATACATTAACCCCGCCGAGGGTACTTTTGATTTTGCCATGATGTATATCCCTGCGGAAAATGTTTTTTATGAAACTATTATTAACGATTCCTTTACAAACAAGGAATACGAGGTATTAAATTATGCTATGGAAAGGCGTGTTATACCTGTTTCGCCCAATAGTTTTTACGCCTATCTTATGGCGCTGGTTTTTGGATTAAAAGGGTTAAAAATTGAACAGGAAGCTAAAACCATTCTTGGGGAATTATCGCAGGTTCAGGACAGGTTTGGAAAGTTTTTTACAGATTACAGTCTTGTAGGCAGGCATATATCAAACGCTCTTGGCAAATATAATGATTCTTCCAAAAATGCCGATAAACTAAATGATCAAATTGGAAAAATTACAGGACAAAAAACAGAATTGATTGAAGGTTAAAACAGGCTTATGGAGCTTGTTAAAAATAAAAAAACGGAGTATAATGTCAATATGAAAACTAAATATTCATTATTTTTAGTTATTGGAGTTTTATTATTTATGAGTGCTGTTGAAGTAAATGCCCAGAGTTTGGGCGATGGGCTTTTTGCAAGGATTGCCACTACCAGGGGCGATATTATAGTTCGCCTTGAATATCAAAAAACACCTCTTACAGTCTGCAATTTTGTTGCCTTGGCGGAAGGTACTATGAATAATACCAGGGGCAGGAATTATTACGACGGGCTTACATTTCATCGTGTTATTCCCAATTTTATGATTCAGGGGGGGTGTCCTCAGGGGAATGGCAGAGGCGGCCCCGGTTATAATTTTCCGGACGAAATTCTTTCAGATTTAAAACATGACAAACCGGGTATTTTAAGCATGGCAAACGCCGGTCCCGGTACAAACGGAAGCCAGTTTTTTATTACACATTCTCCTCAGCCTCACCTGGACGGGCTTCATACGGTTTTTGGACAAGTTGTTCATGGGCAGAATACCGTTAATTCAATAAGACAAGGCGATAGAATTACCAGTATAACCATTATTCGTAATGGAGCGGCATCAAATTACAGGGCGGATCAGGAAACTTTTGACAGGCTGCGAAGAGAAGCAGAAAACGCAAATACAAGAAGATCCCAGTCTCAACGGCAGGCGGATCTTTCCAGGATTACAAGGGAATATCCCAATATGCGTCAAACTTCTTCCAGTATTCGTTATACAATTCAAAGACAAGGAATGGGTCCAAAGCCGACACGAGGCAGGAATGTAAGCGTTCACTATACAGGCAGACTCCTTGACGGCACAGTGTTTGACGATTCATCTCTTAGGGGCAGACCTTTGGAATTTCAAGCCGGAGCAGGCAGGGTTATATCGGGATGGGATGAAACTGTTTTGGATATGCAGGTAGGTGAAAAACGGCTTGTTGTTATTCCGCCCGAGCTTGCTTATGGAGATCAAGCTGTTGGCGGCGTTATTCCTGCAAATAGTTTTTTAATTTTTGAAATGGAGCTCATAAGCATTCAATGATAGCATGGAAACAGCCTAAAGCGTTTGACTTATAAACCAAACAATTTTATACCCTCGCCGGGGAATTTTTCTTTTACAGAGTCAATTGCCCGCTTAATGGCTGCGGCTTCGTCTTTTTCGCACCAAATAATAAGCGAAAAATTTTCTTCCGGCCATATTGCATCCCCCATTCTAGGGCCGGCATTGCCAACCCCGTAAATGTTTGGTACTTTTGTGTAAAACTTTCCGGCATTTTCCCTTGCAAGAGCATCCATAATATTTTCTTCTACTGAATGGTTAGCTATTATTTCAAGGCGTATCATATAACCTCCGTAATTATTTCTTTTCTTTTAGCACGGGTTTCTCCTGCCGCAATGCTTTCCCGGCGCGCTTTTGCTTTTGCTTCCCGTGCATCCGACTTTTTATTCATTATTGAATATATTGTAGGCATAAGGAACAATGTCATCAAGGTACCAAAGGAAAGCCCGCCAAAAACAGTTTTTCCAATTGGTGCTACAAGTTCGGAACCTTCTCCGGGGAAGAATGCCATTGGCAGAAGCCCCAAAATGGTGGTTAAAGTTGTCATCAATATCGGTCTAAGACGGTTTCCGGCAGCTTCAATACAGGCATCGTCAACTGAATAGCCTCGTTTGCGGAGCAGATTTGTGTAGTCAACAAGTACAATACCGTTATTTACAATAACGCCCAAAAGTACCAAAAGACCAACAGCCGTTAAAACATTAAAGATTGTGCCCGTAATAAGGTATATAGCTACAATACCAATCAAAGAAAGCGGGATTGTAAATATAATTATAAACGGATCACGGAAAGATTCAAAAAGACTTGCCATAACGCCGAATACAAGAAAGACCGCAACAATACAAATCAATACAAACCTTCCAAATATTTTTACCATTTCTGCATTGTCGCCGCCATATTCAATGATAACATCGTCTTCTATTGGAATTTCCGATCTTATTAAGGCTTCTACCCGCTCTTGCAGAACATTTCTTTTTGTTCCCGGCAATGCACCTGCCGTAACATGGATAACGCGGCTTTGGTTTTCTCGCCTGATTGTAAGAGGACCTGTTCCCTGTTCATAAGAAACAAAGTTGGAGAGAGGAACCCTTCCCGCCATCTGGCTGTTAATAAATATTTGATCCAAAGCGGGCAGAGTGTTTCTGTCAGCTTCCGCCAAAATCAGCAAGACATCGTAATCTTTACCGCCGGATTTATATCTTGTTGCCGTTACTCCGTCAACCGCAGCTTTAATTTCATTTCCAACCGTATAGGCATTTAGGCCAAGCGCGTACATTTTTTCACGGTCTATTATTATTTCATATTGAGGAAGACCGTCATTCAGATCCACCCGCGGTTCTGTAACCATATCAGAAAGATTTGCCTTTAATACTTCTGCAATTCGTTCTCCCATTGCTTTGCCTTTTACAAGGTTATCTGTTCGCAGAACTATATCAACAGCGGCGCCTCCGCCCATTCCCATCATTCCGCCGGAAAAATTAAAGCTTACACCGGGGAACTGGTTAAAATACGGCCGCAGTTTGTCTTGTATTGCATTTGCACTTTCTATTCTTTCTTTGTACGGAGGAAGACTAATGCGTAATGATCCTGAGTTGCTGCCTCCGCCCATTCCCATAAAACCACCGCCGCCGGCATTAAGAACAATTCTTTCATAACCTTGTATTTCTCTTTCTACAATTAATTGCATTTGTCTTAACACAGCCTCTGTTTCATGCAGAGGAGTACCCATAGGCAAAGTTGCTGAAATATTTACATTGTCATCTTCCTGCTGAGGCATAAATTCCCAGCCAATAATTGGAATTAACAGCATACTTACAATAAATACAATAATAAGTGCGGCAATAACCCAAATTTTATTTTTTACTTTTACTTCTTTTAAATTTTTAATTCCTGTTTGCTTGTCTTTTATAGGAATATTTAAGGTAATGCCGCCTGTAAGAAGTCTTTTTACAGCTCCTTTATATTTTAAATCCAGCCATTTAAAAAAGTTATCAAATTTAGCATCCCACTCCGCAAGCTTGCCCGTAAGCGGCTTTTGTTTCCTTGTTGAAAGCGGCAGATAATGGCTTGCAAGTATGGGAACAAGAAACAACGCGGTAAGAAGGGATATTCCCAATGAAATTACAACGGTAAATGCAAGACCTGCAAACATTTCTCCCGCTATTTCCAAAAGACCCTGGAACATTACAAGAGGAGCAAAAACACAGATAGTTGTAATGGTAGAGGCGGTAATGGCAACAATCATTTCCGAAGTTCCCAAAACTGCGGCAGTTTTTAACTTTGCTCCCTTTTCCCTGTAATGATATATATTTTCCAAAATAACAATGGAGTTATCAACTAACATACCTATACCTAAAACAAGACCTGCCATTGTCATAAGGTTTAGCGTTAACCCTGTAAAATACATTAACAGCATTGTAATTATGATGGAAACAGGAATACTTATACCTATAATTAATGTCGGCTTGGCTGACCGTAAGAACACAAATAGAACAAGAATAGCAAGTAAAGCACCGCTGATAGCTGTACTTGTTACCTGATTAAGCGAATTTTCTATAATGTCTGTAGTGTTAAAAGTTTCTGCTATTATAATATCCGGCGGAAGCTCAGTTTTCATTCTTTCCAGTCTTGCCCGCAGATCTTTAGCGGTTTGAACGGAATTTTTTCCGCTTTGTTTTTGAACCATCAGCATAACGGAAGCCTGATTATCAACTAAAACAATGCTGGTTTCATCTTTGTAACCTTCATAAACATCTGCAAGGTCTCGCAGTAAAATTTGAATTGGCATTTGAACTTGTCCGTTTACAAATCCGCCGCCCTTGTAAGATACAACTGTGTTTTTTATTTCTTCAAGCGATGTGTATTCACCCATAGTTGTAAGAATGTAAGACAAACCTCCGTCAGTTATAGTACCTGCGGCTGTCTGCATATTTTGTATTGCAAGCATCTGCTGAATTTGAGTAATGGTAAGACCATAAGCTTCCAAGCGGTTTTGCGGAATTTCCACGCGGATTATTTTTTCCCTGCCGCCGTTTACGGATGCTGTTGCAATGCCCGGCGTTTGTTCAATGCGCGGTACAATTGTATCTTCCGCCATTTCCCGTAATTCTTCCGGCGTGCGCTTGTCCGATGTAATTCTAAGCCCCATTATTGGAATCATTGCAGGATCGAATTTAAAAATCATTGGCGTTTGTGCATTTGCAGGCATATAGTTTCTTACCCGCTCAAGAGAATCTCGCAGTGAGTTAGACGCATCCGAAAGATCCGTTCCATAAGTAAATTCCATTATTACAATACTGGAACCTTTACTGGAAATGGATGTTATATTTTCCAAACCTGATACACCCGATAACACCGCTTCCAATGGACGGGAAACCGTTCTTTCCACTTCTTCCGGTCCTGCTCCTGAATATGAAGTAAATACAACCAGCATGGGCATATTAATTTCAGGGTAAAGATCGATTGGCAAATTTAAAAGAGCAAAAGCACCAAGCCCTATAAGAAGAAGAAAAATAATTAAAAATGTTGTTGGACGGCCAACGACCGTTTTAACCATGCTCATTGTCCGGCTCCTTGCCCAATTGTTCCGGATAACGGGGTTATTCGTTCAATAATATTTACCCTGGAGCCTTCGTCAAGCAAAGTTTGACCGCGCAGAACAATTTCTTCATTAGGTGAAAGCCCGGATAAAATTTCGGCAACTCCGTCAATTATAATACCGGGGTTTACAATTCTTTTATTAACAATTGTAACCATTGTATCATCATCAAGTTTTTCGTGTACAATTACATATACAAATTGTTCGCCGAACCTGTTAACAATTGCCGCTGCCGGTATTTTTACTATATTGTCTTTTTGTTCAGTAATTACTCTTACCTTTGCAAACATTCCCGCTCTTAGTTTGGAATCCGCATCGGAAACATTTACACGGACTTCCATTGTACGCGCCGCAAAGTCAACCGTAGGCGAAATTTCGCTTATACTGCCATGAAAAACATCTCCCGGCCAGGCGTCTAAAGTAATTTCGCATGGCAGGTTCAGTGCCATCTTTGGGGTAAAGCGTTCCGCTACATTTAAACGAACTTCCAGTCCTCCGCCGCCGGAAATTCGCGCAAGGGGAACAGCTTGAGAAACCGTTTGTCCTACTTGCGCAGGTATGGCAATTACAGTTCCCGAAATGGGAGCTCTTGCAATGCTATGACGGAAAGTCATACCGGGGCGGGAAGGGTCAACTGCCGCGATGGGGTCGCCCCTGTTTACTCTTCTGCCAACTGCCGTATAAATTTCCGCAACCCTTCCGGCAGCGTCTGAAAAGGTGTCAACCGTTGAGCCGGCGTGAATGTCTCCTGAAAAATTAAGATGATCCTGTATTTGACCTTGTACTGCCAAAGTTGTGTTTACGGCAAATATCGGCACTTCCGGTCCTTTATTTTTGTCTTTATTATCCCGATTACGAAGGATAAGCATGATTGTTAATACTGATGATATTGATAATATTGAAATAATCAAAAGTATAATAATCAGCGTTTTTTGCGATAATTTTTTCATTCTCCACTCCTTGTTGATAAAGTTCCAAACGGAACTCCAATTGCATATTCAAGGTCTATTAGACCATTAAGATAATTAAACTGCTGTTCAAGCATTTGCACCCGCGCCTGATGTAAAGATTGCTGTGCGTTTTGAACCTGAAAATAATCCTGCAAACCCGCCTGATACGCCTGTTCTGTAAGACGGTATGCCTGCTGTGCCAAATTTACAGTCTGTGCCTGAGCGTTAGCGCTTACCCTTGTTCTTTCCAGCGCAAGCACAATATTGTAAATTTCAATTTCTGTTCCGTTAACTAATTGCGCAAGCCCGATATTTGCCATTCGTATTTGATCATCAAGGTTTCTTACTCCTTGAAAATCCTGACTGAACGGAATAAGGCTGTTAAGGCGCAAACCCAGCGAGATTGTTAAAGAGCCGGGAGTTGGATTTACCCAGCGGTTTCCCGGGTCGCCCACATAAGTTGGCATTGTATTCCAGCTTAAAGTTAAAGCCGGAGTAAGCGAAAATAACTGCATTCTTCGCGCGCTTTCCAGTATTCTTATAGTTTGAATTAATTCCCGAACTTCCGGTTTGTCTCTGGAAGCTCTGGAAATCATTTCTGTTGTATCTAAAGAAATAAAATCAATATTTCCCGTAAAGGGAACAAGTTCAAATTCAGTATTGTAATTCATGCCAAGGAACATGGCAAACTGCGCCATAGAAAGCTTTAGCCCGTTTTCCGCCTGATCAATTATAGGGCGCATATTTTCTCTTGCAACCCGTGCCTGTAAAAGAGTAAGCTCCGGTGCAAGCCCCGCGTTATAATTTGCCTGTGCCATTTGCACCTGCCGTTCAACATTGGCAAAACTTACGCGAAGAAGCTCTATATTTTCCTGCAGCAAAAGCATATTGTGATACGCCTTCCGTACATCCCGTTCAAGTTGAATTCTGGCTTTATCGTAACCAATAAGACCTGATTCATAATCAAGGCGCAGCCGTTTCATATTTTCAAACATTGCCATACTGATATTAAGCGAAGCTTGAATAGGAATACTAAATGCCCACTGAGGAGAATTTGTTGAATATGGCGTAAAGGTTGAAAAGTCAACTCCTGTAATTGTGCCTCGTTCATTTTCTCTTGAGTATGCTCCGGCAACCGTAATATTTGGAATAAATTGATTCCATGATAAATTAGATGCTCGTCTTCTTGTCTCCAAACCAATTCTGGAAGATTCAAGAGAAAGATTGTTTCTCATGGCAAGTTCAACCGCTTCGTCCAGGCTTATGCGTATAGGTGCAGCAGTCTGATTTTGAGATTCCTGATCCGGCGTTTGTGCATTCAAATTAACACATAACAAGCAAAAAAGTATTAAACAAATAAAAAATCTGTTCCCTATTCTCTGATTAATGTTCATTTCTTAAAGCCTCCAAGTCCTAAAGTAATAAATCTATATAGCTTGCGGATGTCTAATTCGCAGCTCGAATTTTCATCTTCCATCCTTACCAAAATATTTATTAAAAGAAAGAAAATCCAATGCGAAGTCTGATTTTTTTCTTTCTGATCAATATTTTGTATAGAATCAATTTTTATATCTTCAAAGAGCCTTAAATTCTCTATATCTTTCTCCGGTTTACCCAAATCCAGTTTTCTTGTACGAATCCAATCTATAGCAATAAGTATTTCCGGGCGGGAACGCAGATAAACGGCAATTGAATATATTCCAAGGTAAAGCTGCTGTATGGGATCATCGGATAAGCTGATACCTTGACGGGCAAATTCAATAATTCGCTTAAACTCCGTTATAAACAGGCGGCGCAGCATATCTTTTTTATTTTTAAAATGACCGTAAAGACTGCTTTTGGAAAGCCCCATTTTTTTCGCGACCATTTCCATAGAAGCGCTCCAAGGACCGGCTTCGGCAACAGCTTCGGCAACAGCCCTAAACAAAGGTTCTATAGGATCGATTTTTATTTTTTCTTCGATTTTATTTTTTAGCATTGTTTCCAATTTTTCATAATCAATAGAATTAATACTTTCTATGGATAAGCCTAAACCTTTGATTGATGTTTCATAAGTTACGGAACTTATAGTATCTATCTGTTCCTGCGTTGGAGTGTTTTCCATGGAATTATTGGTTTTATGAAAGATCGATAAATTAAAAATAAGGGTTGCCAAAACAAGATGCAGATTGGAAGGATACGCCATATATTTTTTTTCGATTATAGCGCGCATTATTTCCATATCCAAGCCGTGGGATTTGATGCGTTCAGAGATGGCTCGTCCGTCTATTTTCTTTTCGTATATATTTGTAAGGTTAAAAATAAGGGAATACACATTCCTGCCAAAATAGCCGGAAAGGGCTTTTATAATGGTATAAAGACCTTCATCGGGGTTTGGTGCCGCTAGAGCCTGTTCAAAGTCGATACGGATAGAATCCGCTAAATCCCGGCAAAAGTGCTCAGTCATGGCAGTAGTTAGGGCATTTTTGCACAAAAAGTGCCTGTAAAGGGCAGGTTTGCTCACCTTTAGCTCCTTTGCAAGCGATGAAAGAGAAGGTTTTCTGTAAAAATCCCGGCCCCAAACACGGAAAGCCGCATTAATTATATCGTTCTTTGTCATATTCCCTTAGTTACCGACTGGTCGTTAACTAATAATATAACACTTCGTAATAAAAAAAGCAACAGGGTTTTTGGGGAATTTTTAGGAAAAAGAGACCCTTTTTGTACTTATTTTTATTGCGGGTTCTTTTCAAGGTTTTGATCGACGGTTACATAATAATTCAAAAAGAACAACCCCTAATATAACATATATTATGGTATTTATTTATAATTAGCAGGATTATTTTAAAAGAATAAATCTAAATAAATCATAAAAAAAATGGACAAAAAGTAAAAAAAATTGTATATTATACATAAATATTACTAAAAAAGAGGTGTTTTATGAAAAGGCTGTTTATGGTATTTCTTTTTATAGGGTTTCTCCTGCCAAGTGTTTACGGACAGACCAAAAGGCACACTATTTTTGCCGGGCCGATAATTAATCTTGATTTAAATTCTGATATTGGTATTGGTGCCGGGTATGATTTAAATTTAGGCAAGTATTTTTCCATCGGTGTAATGGCAAATTACCATTCCGATTATGTTAATTCTGTTTTTGAAAATAATTATAATTTTGAAAATATGAACGATATTCAATCTTATAGTTTTCTTTTATCAGCTAAATTATTCCCGTTAAGAACAAAAATTGGAAACTTGGTTATTAATGTAGAGGTTGGATATTGCAGAAAATTTTCGTCAACCAATGATTATCAATGTTTAATTGTAAACAATAATTACGGTTTTAAATTTATTTTTGGAAATGGGTTTACAATTACTCCTATGATTGGAACCACTCAAAACGCCCTTGATTTATCTGGTACTGAATTTACAAGGACAGGCTTAAATCCAAGGACAGCCATAAATTTTAAATTAATGCTTGGATATATGTTTTAAAAGCCGTAAATATAGATACTTTTGCTTATTGACAGGGTTAATAAAATACAATAAAATGTAACATGATTGTAAATTTTACGATCAAAAAGGAGCCCCATAATGACAATAAGCAAGACTTTAGAAAATGGAAAAGTTACCCTTACCCCGGATGGAAAATTAGATACATGGTCCGCACCTGAGCTGCAGGAAGTATTAATTCCGGCTTTTGACGAGGCAGGTTCAGGCGGCAGTGTTGTATTGGATTTTGTAAAACTTTCGTATGTGTCTTCCGCCGGTTTACGGGTTTTATTCTTTGGAGAGAAAACAGCCGAGGAAAAACACATACCTATGAAGATTATTAATGTATCGAAAGAGATAAAAGATATATTTTATATGACCGGGTTTAAAGATATACTTAATGTTGAATAAATGAAAATAACAAGTATCAAGCTAAAATTATTTACAATAATTCTTGGAGTATCTTTGGTATCGCTGCTCGTATTTTGTACCGTATCCTTTTGGGGATTGTTCAGTATTAGGGAGCGGATGCAAAAATCCAGCGAAGACCTTGGTGATTTTGCCGTGGCAAACAGCAGTCGCTTTTTGGAAGCCGAAGTGCTTGATAAGTTAATGGCGGAGGCAAGGGATCAATCTTTAATTATAAATGAACGCCTTTTGGGTATTGCAAAGGATGCTCTGTTTCTTTCTAATTTTATTTCAGAAATATATAAATATGGCTCGCAGCTTCCTGCCGTTTCTATACCGTATAGTTCAACTGCAAATAACGGAAAGCTTGTTGTTCAGCTAAAAAGCGCAAACGGCAAAGCAGACTATGCGCGGATTAGAAGAGAAGCAGAATTGCTGGGAAATGTAAAAGCACTGTTTGAAAGTATAAACGAAGATATGATTGATATGATTATAGGCATATTTGCAGGAACAGAATCCGGTTTTCATATTTCTTACGATAAATACTCACATGACAGAAACCAAGTTTTGGATCCGCGGCTTCGTCCTTGGTATATTGGAGCAAAAAGAGACGGTAAACTATCGTGGACAGTGCCTTATATTGGAGTGTCCAGCGGTGAACTTGTTATAACTTGTTCGCGTCCTTTTACTAATGCAAACGGCGAATTTATGGGAGTTCTTGGAATTGATGTACTTATAGCTCATCTTAACAGTGAAATTGTTAATGTTCGTACAAGTGACGGCGGTTTTACTTTTATTGTTGACTCAGATGGAACATTGATATCATCAAGTATTCCCGGAATAACGGAAATGCCAAGCAGTATATTGAATGATGTAAAAAAGGCAATAACACCGGGAGCAAGAGGATTTAGGAGGGTGTTGTCAGGAGAAACCGAAATGCTTTTGGTATATGCGCCAATTCAGACAACAGGCTGGAGTTTTGTCATAGTAGAGCCGGCCTCAATAAAAATGGATATAATTACCGTCAACAGCAATGCTATAAATATTATGACAACTGAAACTATCGAACATGCAAACTCTATTATTAGATTTACAGTTTTGATTTTTATTTTTATATTTGCAATAGTTGTAACCGCTATTGCGTTTCTTTCCGGTAAATTTTCTGCTAAAATTGCCCAGCCCATAGACACTTTGGAAGCAGAGCTGAATGTTGCCGCAGGAATTCAGGCAAGTATGCTGCCAAATGTTTTCCCGGCTTTTCCAAATAGAACAGAGTTTTATATTCATGCAAGTATGCTGGCCGCAAAAGAAGTGGGCGGCGATTTTTATGATTTCTTTATGGTGGACCCAAATACTCTTGCCGTGATTATAGCTGATGTCTCCGGCAAGGGAGTGCCTGCCGCATTATTTATGGTTATTTCAAAAACGCTTATAAAAAACAATGTTTTATCCGGGAAAAGCCCGCAAGATGTTTTTATTGCTGTAAATAATTTATTATGCGAAAGTAACGAAGCCGGCATGTTTGTAACCGCTTTTATGGGTTATCTTGATATTCCTACGGGTAAATTCACTTATGTAAACGCAGGGCATAATCCTCCGCTTATAAAACGAGCAGACCAAATTTTGGAATGGATCCCTGTTAAACCGGGTTTTGTTCTTGCCGGTTTGGAAGATATGCAGTATGAACAAGATGAAATAACAATGAATAAAGATGATTTATTGTTTTTATATACAGACGGCGTTACAGAGGCATTTAATAATAAAGGAGAATTATTTACTGAGAAGAGAATGGCAGAAGCTGTGAGTAAAAGTAATAATACAGAACTGAAAGATTTTTTGCAAGATATAAAAAATGATATAGATATTTTTGCAAACGGTGCGGAACAGGCTGACGATATTACCATGTTAGCACTAAGATACAGGGGGAGTAATAAAATGGCAAAAGAATTAGTAGTGGATGCGAATGCAGTTAATTTAGTATATGTTTTAAACTTTATTAATACAGAAATGATAATAAAAAATATACCTGAAACTATACAAAATAATATCAAAATAGCGGCTGAAGAAATATTTGTTAATATTGCCAAATACGCATATACAGAGTCCGGAAATGTAACTGTTAAAATAGCCATAGATTCTGAAGTAGTTATTGAATTCATTGACAGAGGTGTTAAATATAACCCTTTGGAAAAAGACGATCCTGCCATTGATATTCCAATAGAAGAGCGGGAAGTTGGAGGTCTTGGTATTTTTATGGTTAAAAAACTTATGGATACGGTTGAATATAAGTATGAAAATGGCAATAATATATTTATAATGAAAAAGAAGGCGGAATACAATTCCTAAAAGTTATTCGCTGTCAAAGAAATCGGGAAGTCTAAGTCCGGTTTCAGTGTCTCTGTTAAACTGCCAGCCAATGGAAATACCCGGGCGGAACTGAACTCTAGTTCTAACATCATGCACCAATAAAATATCCAAAGAAACCTGCGCGAACAAATCCTTCCAGAAAAAATACTGGACAGCCGTTCCAAAATTAAAGGCAAGCCCCATTTCCATACTATTGTACTGATAATATTCCATATACTTATAAGCATTGGCAATGCCAAACGCGGCTCTTGTGTTTAAATAAAGAGAGTCAGTTATTACCCGTTGGTATCTAATGCCAAAAAGCAGGCTGTTTATATTATCAAAGAAATCAGCTTCTCCGCCTTCTGTACGAAAAAGAAAGGATGATTCAACTTCATAGCCAAATTTATTTTTTCCCCAAATGTGCGGAAGATACGCGTATCTTATATTGAATCCGACGGGATTAAATACACTTAAATATTTATCGCCCTGTTCTCCAGTTGTACGATTTGAATAAAGGTTTATTCCGGCCATAGGAATAATTGGTGCCCAGCCAATGGAAAGTATATGTTCTCCTTTTGGCGGACTTGTAACCGGAACAGAATAATCCTGCTCTTGTTTTAATCCTCGTGCAACATCTATTTGTTCTCCCCATCTGCCTAATTGGAAGCCAAAACCAATAGCGGGGCGAATTACAAAACGGCTGTTCCCGCCTATAAGATCATGCCCATAAAATAAATCTATTCCGGCTTCGGCATAGAAGTTTTTCCAAATAAAATATTGAATGGAGTAGCCCAAATTAAACCAAAGAATTTTACTGTGGAGTTCATGCCATCCCAACTCGGTAAAATAGTAAGTATTTTCCGCATAAGGAGAAACGCCCAGCCTTATATTATGCCGCCATCTTTCTGTAACAGGTAATTGGTAATAAATATTAAAAGTTGCGTTTACAGAGTTGTTATCTTCAAAAAACATTTGGAATCCCAGTCCAAAATTGCCAAAACTTAATTTAAACGGAAACCAAGCAAAACGAAAATAATTGTTGGGTATGGTAAAATTATCAAAATCAGTCATTGCTGAAAGCCCAAACCCAAACATAAAGTCGTTTCTATGCTGATACCCTGCGCGTACTTCTCCAAAACATACCCATAATCCTCCGGGATTGCGAATAAATATTTCGTATGTTCCCTGCCGGATTTTTTCCTGCGAAAATTCAAGCCGTGCCTGATTTTCGGTTACTGTAATATTATCGGGTATTATAGTATTTCTTTGTTCTTCTATATTTACTTCAGTCCAATCAAAATTTTTTATGCTTCTTACAAGGGCAAATTCGGTTTTATCTGAAAATCCGGTTCCATGAATTGTAATAACCTTTTCAGAACCGGGCATTTCAATAAACATTCCGTAAAATGGCTGGTAACTTTCAGGGGCAGGTAAAACAGTGCCAATAATTTCAAAATCCTGCCAGTCAGAGCGGCCTTCTATTAAATTCATTCTGTTAAAAGATGTGTATCTGTAACGGTAATTCCCGGCGGCAAGCGATACTTCAAAGTAATTCTCTGTTGTCTCCAATACTTGTACAAGAGATGTCTGCCCTTCTTGTATTTGTTCAATTTCTATTTCATATCTAAAAACATTATCAATTGCGGGAAAATAAATAACCTGTATTAAAGATAATCCGTCTTCGGTTATAACAACGCGGTTTTGGCTGTCTTGCTGCAGGGTATAGTGTTCTTGGGCATTAAGAGGAATGGTTAAAATTAAAACCGGTAACAAAAGAAGCAGTATAGTTCTATTCAAGCCCATATAATTCTCCCGGATTTACAGAAGGTAATGTTCTTATTATAAATGGTTCATTTCTTATTGTAAAATGATTTACCGCGTCAGGAATATTTGAGTCATTGGTATAAGGGATTTGATGCACATGCCATATATATTCCCCCTCCGTTAAAATGCCCGGTTCTGAAAGAATAAAAGCAGATCTGTTTATATTTGTTGGAGGTATTACAACTTCTCCATTCGCACGGTACAGGGAAAATAAATATTCGGAAGTATCTCCTTCCCATGAAAAATGAATTGACGGAGTTCTTCGTATTTGTTCTGTAACAATTATATAACCATCTATTGGCAGTGTATTTCTAATTGTTCCCGCTTCCGGCTGTATAACAGGTTCCGGCTGTACGATTAAAGGAACGGGTTCGGGCTGTATAACAGGTTCAGGCTGTCTAGGCGGCTCTGGCCGCACGATTAAAGGAACAGGCTCCGGCTCCGGCTCAGGTTGTCTTACAGGCTCCGGCTCAGGCTGTACGATAACGGGAGCGGGGTCGGGCCGTCTTGGCTCCGGCTGTACAATTACAGGAGCCGGTTCAGGCTGTCTTACAGGCTCAGGTTCCGCAATAATTGGTGCCGGAAGTGAAATTGGCCTGGGGATAATTTCTAAAGAGCCTGTGGGATATATGGGATTTGCGGGCTGCCTGTTTCCGGCAGCAGGATATGCCCGCCACCAATAAGTGCCGCTCTCGCTTACATTAATAGCGGCAGTGGAAACATTATTTGCGGCTTCTGCGGTTCCAACTATTTGTCTAAAATTTCTGTCTCTTGCAATTTCTGTAATTACGATTGTATCGTTGTTAAAATTTGATGAAATCCATGAAAAGGTAACGGGATTTTGTGAGGTTAATGCCGTACTGCTTACGGAAGGACTGCCGTAAGTCATTGTAATAACGGGTGTTAAATCTCTTTGTCCATCCTCATTAACGGAAAGGATAGACCCAGTCTGTAATCTTTCTCCATTGTAACTTACCTGCCCTTCCATTACAGAAACGCTTAAATTTCTATTGCGTCTGTTAAGGGCAGCTCCTCCTTGCACAACTACTTCCGAAGAATCTGCAGTTACAGTTACGCTGTTGGAACCGGAAAGTACATTTACATTTCCGTCTGAAAAATTAATTCTTGCACCATGAACATCATCATAAAAAATTTGAATTAATGTGTTTTCATTCATTGAAAGACGGGTTACTTCGTCTCTAAAAATAATAATTGCTTCTGAAAATTCTATTGTTCTTATTGTATCGCCATTATACAGGGGAGAGGATTGCTTTAGTCTATCCCAAATGGTACGGTCTATAAATTTTCGCTGAGCCACTCGTCTTTTAAAGGTAATTGTTCCAACAGGAGTTTCGTTCAGCTTGGTTAAAGTACGGGTGTATTCATGTACAAAGGCGATTCCCGAAGAGATGGAACCGGCTATACATAAAAGAATGATCGCTAGATCAACTTTCTTGAATTTTGTACTTTTTTTCTTCTGCATTAATATCAGCCTTACGGTTGCTTGGTACTTTTATTCCAAGCATTTTTCTTGCTTCTGCAAGTGTCTGCGGTCCGTCCGCGCCTATTAAATTTACAACCGCGAAAATTTTTACCGGTTTTGTTTTTCCTTTAACAGAAACCGGCGGCATTTCTTCTGTTATAAATTTATCTCCTACTAATTTCCATGTATCTTCTGCAATAAGGATATCTGTTCCAAATGGTTTGTTAAGCGATTCTACACGGCTTGCAAGATTTACAGGGTCTCCTATTACGGTATATTCCATGCGCTGTTCGCTTCCAATTTGTCCTGCGGTTACAATCCCCGTATTAAGACCGCAGCCTATTTGTATAATAGGGTTTCCTGTGTCATCTTTTTCGCGCCGTTGGTTTAATTTATTAAGTGCGCTGCGCATCATAAGGGATGCTTTAACAGCATTAAACGCATCCTTTTCCGGGCTTCCGGCGGTAGAAGCCGTACCCCAGTGCGCCATAACTGCATCCCCTATAAATTTGTCAACTACGCCGCCTGTTTTTTCAACACAAATAACCATTTCTGAAAGGTATTCGTTAAGCCAATGAACAATGCGGTCGGGCGCTTCGTCTCCAAAAGCCTTGGTAAAGCTTTCGCTTTTTTCGGTAAAACCCCGAATATCAGAAAAGAAAATCGTAGCATGTTTTGGCAAACCCCCGGGTTTAATTTCGCCGCGCATTGCCAAAAGAGCAATATCTTTATTTACAAAACGGCCAAAGATATTTAAAGCTCCGGTCATTCTTCCAAAACTTTCGGTTAAAAGACCAATCTCGTCTTTGTGCTTAGGTTTAAGATCAATGTTAAAATCGCCGCTTTCAATCTGCAGGGCGGCTCCTGCCAAAGCACGAACTGGATTACTGATTGTTTTAGAGAAAAACCATATAAAGAGAATGGTCATAAAAAGTACAATGCCCGCAAGGAAAATATTTTGCTTTGTTAAACTGTTTACAGCTTCAAATATTATAGTAAAAGGTATTGTTGTAATTACTGTAGCGTCTGTTCCCGGAATGCGGTAGGAGGCCGAAAAATAGCTTTCTCCCGAATCATCGGTAAATGATATTTGCATTCTGCTTGAAGCTGCACCCTGTTGTAAGGAAGCAACAACAGGCAATGATGAAAGATTCGCGCCTTCCAAAACAAGATCGGTGTCAGGGTGGAGCAGCAGATCCCCGGTATCTGTAACAATAAAGCTGGTATTTGTTCCCGTACCAAAGGATTCTGAAAGATCTTCCGGCGAAAAAACAACCTTTACAATTTCCGAGTTTCCTTCTATATTTTCCCTGATAAAACACACGGAAAGCAGGGGATATTCCAGTGTTGGAGACGCATTGGTAAGCATCATTATGCCTGTGGCGGCGGCCAATCCTGAATTAAAATAGGTTGTTAAAGTGTTTTCGTTAATGTCATTGGAAAGCAAAAATGATTCATTGGGAATATATCGGGTTTTTACAGGTCCGTAAGCGGGAGGGGTTTCCGTCCATATTGCCGCTATATTACGGTTGTGGCTGAAAAAGTCCTGCTCCATGTCATTCGATGCTATGCGGTCAACCATGCTAAGGTACATTAAAACCCCCGCCTGAATGGAATTAACCGCAGACTCCGCATGAGACCCCGCCCTGCGGTTAATGGTAAAGTTATTATACTCGGCAGTCCGCCTGACATCTTCCGTGCTAATGGCAGAGACAAGCATTATTACCGCCCCAAGCGACGCGAGAAACAGGATAGAGATAATAACAACCAGTTTTACGCCGATTGGGAATAAAACCTTTGTTTTAATTTTATTTTGTGCCATTTCTACCTCTGTTTTTTAGTATATAAATATAGTAATATATTGTCAATAGAATGCACTATGAAGGGGGCTGAAACATGAGCAGCGACTCTATGTCCATTATGGAAGAAAAAATAGGAGAAAGGGGTGTTAAGTTAAGGGTAAGGGGTCAAATTAACTCTGTAACGGCGGAAAAATTAAAAAAGAAACTTAATGACATTATATATGATAAGAATAATTATGTTATTATAAATATGAGCGGAGTCTCTTTTTTAAGCTCCGGGGGTATTAGGGTATTGCTGATGTATTATAAGATTATGAAAGGAAACGGCGGCAAGTTTTTTATCCAGGATCCTTCGGACAATGTAAAAAATGTACTTGGCATGGTTGCATTGGACGAAATGTTATATCGATAATTTACAGAATTTTCTTCTTTGCTGCTATTCTTATGGCATCCGCCAAATTCTCGGCGCCAAGCTTCATGTAAACGCTGTTAATTATCATCTTAACCGTGTTAATAGAAAGATCCCTATTGGCGGCAATTTCCGAACGAGAAAGTCCGTGTGCAAGGTCAGCAAGAATTTCAGTTTCTCTTGGCGAGATTGAAACATCGGTAATGCTGTATTCCTGTTTGTATCGTGTAATAATATGAGCCAGGCGTTTGGCGTAAGATGCGGATTTACGGTTAACGGTTTCCAGCCATGTTTGGGGAATACCGCAGGTTTTTTTTAACGCAAATGCTGTCAGGGTACGCATATCTTTTCCCAATTCAATAAAGGGCATTAAAAGTTCATTAGGATGCGCCTCTGTATAAGCGTCTTTTAGCGATGCAAGCGCTTTTTGAGTGTTTTTCATTTTATAGTGAACACATGCTTCCATAGCAAGCATTTCTACCCGTCCAAATAAATAAGATTCTCTTTGTCTTAACTCTTGTATATAAGATAATAACGGAGGATAATTTCTTGTTGTTAAACAATACAAAGCCTTTACCTGGTTTGCGAAGTTTTCTATAAATGCGGCATGTCCATAAGAAGCAAAACCTTCTTTAAGCCACGCGGGTACACTTTTTGGCATTCCCAAAAGACAATAGTACCAGCACATTGTAATGTCGTAATTAATATGCCGTTGTAAATAAAGTGTATCATTAAAATATGATTTTAATTCTTTTAATACTTTTTGCGCTTTTTCGTAATTTCCCTGTACAAAGTAAAGACGAAGCATATAAAAAAGACCCCGGTGTATTATTTCATACTGTTTGTTTTCTCGTGCCTGTTCAAGACCCATTATAATATATGTTTCAGCTCCGCTTAAATCTCCCTGATAAAATTTTAATTCTCCCCTTGCAATATCCGTATCTCCTGTTTTTAATCCTTTAAGATGTTTTGTTACGGCATTTGTCGCGCGGGCTAAAGCTTCTATGAATTCCTGCGGCGCTCCTTTTCTTGAAGCTCCTGCTCCGTTAATCCACGGACCCGGTCCATGATTATATGTTCTTGCCATACTAAACTGCGGAGTAATATGTCTGCAGAATTTTTCAAAGTATTTATCAAAATCATAGACATCATTCTCCATACCCATCAAAATACGAAGATACCCCCAGGCATTATAGATTGTGCTTAAAGATTGATTTCTAAATGGATTATCCTTTGGCAGTTTAAGAAATATTTTTTCGTAATGCTCCGCAAGTTTAATTGCTTTTTCCCAAAGACCCTGTCCCATATATGCTGATAAATGCATAGAAGCGAAATTCGGTACCGAAACAGCCGTCTGTTCAGGTGCTCTGTCCAAAATATCCGCCGCAAACTTTGCAATATTGCGGGGTATTTGCTGCGGCAGTGCGTATAAAATAGAGGCAATAGATTTATAGTCGCCTATTTTTTCATAGTAAGAAAGCGCATCCATTCTAAAACCGTTTTTATTGCACCATTCACCTGCCGTCGCATAAGTATCTTTTTTTTGTTTTTCGGACAAAAGTTTTTGTTTTTCTTTTAAAAATTCCAAAAACAAAGGATGAATAAGATAAGCATTAATATATTGATCACAGCGAATATAAGCAGTTTGTTTTTCAAGTTCTTTAATAAGATTATTCTCCTTGCCTGCAAGAAGGGATATTAATTCAATGGAAAGATGCTCAATTAAAGACAGCCGTATTAAAAAATTTTGTAAAGAAGGAGAAATTTCATCCCATATTTCAGTTTCCATTAAACGGAAAATATTAAGTTTCATTGCGTTTCTAAGATAGCCGCCGTAGCCGGGCGCTTTCTTGTACGAATGTGCAATAAGGTTAATAGCGAATACCCAGCCTTCCGTATCTTGTATTATTTCGTGAAGATTATCCTGCTCCGGCTTTAAATTAAGCTGATTAAAATATTGAGCAATTTCGTTTGCCGTAAAGCGAAGATCATTTTCTGTTATATTAAATATCAGCCCTTTGGAGAGCATATTTGCAATATTAATCTGAGGGCTGGAGCGGGAAATAAGCAAAACTGATGTTCCCGGCAGTGTTGTATGGATAATACACTCTTCTAAAAAGCGGATTACTCCCGGATCATGAATATAATGAAAGTCGTCTAAAATTAAAAGCCGCCGTTTTTTATTGACATGATCATGTATAAGCTTGGTGTACTTTCTAATTTTTTCAGGAGTATCGGGGAAGCCAAGTTTTATGCATTCATCAACAAATATTTTATTAAAAGGAGCCAGGGCATTGGTATAGTTTTCCCAATATCGTGCTCCAATATTATCCATTTCTGAAAGCTGAACCCAAATATTAACAGCTTGATATTCTTTGACGAAATCTAAAACCGCACTTGTTTTTCCGTAACCTGCTCCCGCACATACAATTATAAGAGGATGTTTAATAGCTTCCATAAAAAGTTGGTTTAAGCGCGGTCGTTTAAAATGGGTTATAGCGTTATTATTATCCATACATATCATATAATATAAGCAAACACAGCTTAAGAGTCAAGTAAATTATTTATAATTGACATTTTATTAACTTTAAAGTTATAATGGAAAAATGAAGAAGTTTGCAATTATTTTTGCAGCAATAATATTTTTTTTAATTACTTCCGGCTGCACAGGAGAAATAGGCGGCCTTACTCTAAAAAAGGGCGTTCTAATGGTGGGCATTGAAGTTGGATACCCCCCAATGGAATACTATGATGAAAGCGGGAATCCTGCAGGTTTTGATATAAGCCTTGCAAAAGCTATTGGTGAAAAATTGAATTTGGAAATTGAATTTATAGATACCTCATGGGATGGTATTTTTGCGGGAATTGACGCAAGAAGATACGACTGCATAATTTCATCTGTTACAATTACTCCTGAAAGAATAGAAACATTTAATGTGTCTAAGCCTTATATTCAAAATACGCTTGCCATTGTTCTTCCAAGAAATTCCAGGCGCCGTGTAACTTCGCCTGCAGACCTTGGAGGCCTTCGCGTTGCTTTCCAGGAATTTACTACCTCTGAATATATTATGGAAAATCTTGCAAAGGAGGGCCTGCGGTTTACTCCATGCCATTATGACAAGGTAATGTACTGTTTTGATGAATTAAGACGCGGCAGGGTGGATGCCATAATGACAGACATTGTAGTTGCCTATGAATATATATCCCGTTCCGATTTTTATGAAGTTGTCTGGCAGGGCGGGGAAGATGAATTTGGTATTATTATTAAAAAAGGCAATGACGATCTTCTTGATGCTGTTAATAATATAATAGACGAACTTTTTGAAGATGGAACCATGCTAAGATTTTCGCAGGAATATTTTAACGGCATGGATTTAGTTTCATCATTGCGGCGGTAAATGGAAAAATTTAAAATTATTATTTTTTCCTGGATGCCTCAGCTTCTTAAAGGAGCGCAAATTACGGTATCGCTTGCTGTTCTTGCAGTAAGTGCCGGCCTTGTAATAAGCCTGTTTCTTGCATTGGGTAAAATGTCTAAAAAAATCGTTGTCAGCAAATTATGCTCAGCCTATATTTTCTTTTTTCGCGGAACGCCTCTTTTAATGCAGATATTTTTTGTTTACTATGCATTGCCAATGATTATTCCAGCTCTTACTATTAATAATCGGTTTATTGCCGCTTTTATTGCTTTTTCGCTGAATGCCGCAGCCTATCTTGCAGAAATTATAAGGGCGGCACTCCTTAGCATAGACAAAGGACAGTTTGAAGCTTCCCGTGCTTTAGGATTAACTTATACACAAGCCCTTCGTCTTGTAATAATTCCTCAGTCAATAAAAAGGCTTATTCCGCCTATTGGAAATGAATTTATAATGATGTTAAAAGATACATCGCTTGTATCAATAATCGCGCTTGTTGACATTACAAGAGCAACAAGAAGAATACAGGATTCTACCGCCTCTACTCTTGTTTTTATTCCTGCAATGATCCTTTATTTGATCATTACTGCCGTTTTTAGCTTTATTTTCCGCAAGCTGGAAAAAAAATATTCGGTTTACGAATAAAAGAGTTTATATGTCAATGATTAAAACTGTTAATATATGTAAAAATTTTAATAAAACACTTGAAGTATTAAAAAATATATCTTTTAATGTAGAAAAAAACGAAGTTGTCTGTATAATTGGTCCGTCAGGAGCCGGCAAGTCAACTTTTTTACGGACTCTTAATCATTTGGAAACGATTGATGAAGGTCAAATTTACATAGAAGATAAGCTGATGTATGACTGTCATCGCGGTGTAAACCGTGTTAAAATGTCCGGCAATGAGCGAAACAAAACATTGCTGGAAGTTGGAATGGTTTTTCAAAGATTTAACCTTTTTCCGCACAAAACAGCTTTGGAAAATGTAATGCTTGCTCCTCTTCATGTCCGCAGACTCCCTCTTTATGAAGTGCATAAAAAAGCATTGCAGATAATGGAAAGGGTAGGGCTGGGCGATAAGGTAAATGTCTATCCTTCGCAGTTATCCGGCGGTCAGCAGCAGAGAGTGGCTATTGCCCGCGCTCTTGCTATGGAACCCAGGATTATGCTCTTTGATGAGCCAACTTCCTCGCTTGATCCCGAGCTTGCAGGGGAAGTGCTTGCCGTTATAAAACAGTTAGCAAACGGCGGCATGACAATGATAGTTGTAACTCATGAGATGGGGTTTGCGCGGGAAGCTGCTAATAGGGTAGTCTTTATGTATGAGGGCAGAATGTTAGAAGAGGGCAGTCCGCAAGATTTGTTTAATTGTCCAAAACATGAACGAACTAGACAATTTGTTATGATGGGGAGCAGGGAGTAGGGAATGGGGAATAGGGAAGAAGGGTTTGAAGATATTGGGGTTGATTCTCTTTTTATAGATAGGCTTAATGAGCGGCATATAAAAACACCTACGGCTATTCAGAGTATTGTCATTCCTAAAATTCTTGAAGGGAGAAATATATTATTCCGTTCAGCAACAGGAACAGGTAAAACTTTTGCATATTTGCTCCCTGTGCTGCATAATCTATTTTCACGCAAAGACGCATCCTTGCAGCGAAAGCTTCCAGCAAAGGCGCAAAGGGAAGAAATTAATGTTTTGATAGTAGCACCTACACTTGAATTATGCTCGCAAATAGAAAATGAAGTTAATTTTTTGTTGTCGGGTAAAACCCCTGCTCCCCACTCCCTACTCCCCACTCCCTATCTAATTGGCAGCCCGGGCAGGCTATTCACGCAGGCAAAAATGGGTAAATTAAAACTAAGCAATTTACAATACTTAATTTTAGACGAGGCTGACCGCTTAACCGCAAAAGAATGTTTGGAAGATACCAAAGGATTACTGTCTCTTATCAAAAGAAAATCTCCCAATCTGCAGGTGATTGGCTGTTCGGCAACTGTCGGCAAAAAAACAGGCGAACAGCTTGGAGTTCTTTTTAAGGATGCTGAACTTGTAGAAAGCGATGATCATGAAATATTGCGCGATCAAATTGAGCATTGGGCAATTTTCAGCGAAAAGCGAAAAAAAGCGCAGGCTTTACGGTCTCTTTTGGCGGCAATAAATAATCAAACCGGAAAAAGTAAAAAATCAAAAATAAAGGTTCTTGTTTTTACAAGCAAAAATGATGACGCGGCTCTTATCCATTCGCGCCTTCTGCACCATAAAACTGCCGCCGCCGCTTTATTCAGCAAAATTGAAAAAAAACCAATTTCCGCCGAACAAAGGAAACAGGCGCTGGACTCTTTCCGCAGCGGAAGCGTTCAATTTCTTGTGGCAACAGATTTGGCTGCCCGCGGCCTGGATATTCGGGGTATAACCCATGTAATAGCCCTTGATGTACCTGCAGACAGTGATTTTTATATACACCGCGCAGGCCGCACAGGAAGAGCGGGAAAACGCGGTATAATGATAACAATTGGCGATGAAACCCAAATGCGCCTGCTTGCGTTATTGGAGAAAAAGTTAAAAATAAGAATTACCCCTAAGGAACTATACGGCGGACGGATTACCCCTGTTGATTTTTCTTCTAATTTGTGATAATATTTCTTGTTACCTAAAAATACTCTTAAGGAGAGATAATCCATGAAAAAGAAGGTTTTGTTTGTTATTTTAATTTCCGCTGTTTTTACAGTCATGCTTTCGGCTCAAGATGCGGCAAGCTTTTTGGTAAGCGTTTCCAGAGATGGTTCCGGCGTAGTTGTTACAGGGTACAGCGGCAATGTAAGAGATGTCAGGGTTCCCGCAAATATTCAAGGATTGCCCGTTAAAGAAATTGGAGCAAGAGCTTTTCGCGGAAGCAGAATAACCAGTATCGTAATTCCGGAAGGAGTTACAATAATAGGGGATGCCGCATTTCAAGGTTCCGAATCTTTACATTCTGTAACCCTTCCTGCCAGCCTTAGAACAATAGGAAGAGATGCCTTTCAAGGCTGCGGCGCGTTAACCGCTGTTACCCTTCCAAACGGAATTACGGAAATTGGAGTAACCGCCTTTGCCAATACCGGCCTAAGGAGTGTAACATGGCCTTCCGGTGCTTCGGTTGTAAGCGATTATATTTTTAGGGAATGTTCGGCTTTAGAAACCGTAAATCTTCCTGAAGGGGTTGTTACTATTGGACAAGGTGCATTTTATAGATGTGCCGCTCTTGTTAATATTACAGTACCGTCAACAGTTAGAAATATAGGCAATTTATCTTTTAATGGATGTACTGCAATTCCGCTTGGCTCGCAAGTAGCTATTCAAAGAGCAGGTTACAGAGGAAATTTTTAAGTAAATACTTAAAATGCACGAATGGGGTGGATACTAAGAGGGGTACTCTTATTGGTGGGCATAGTAAAGGGAGTAGTATGGAACCTATACATATTCGCTTCAGCTTCCAGACCTGAGATATCGCAGTTCTCCGATGACCATACCCAACCATCTCCGATTATATCAAACCAATCTGTATAAATTTCGTCAAGTTTTTCCAATTCCGCTATACTGGGAAGAAACCAGTCGGCAAGACCTCCGCCGCTAAAATCCTTACATCTTTCGGCGGCAGGAGCGTAGTTCGGTTCATAGCTAAGAATAAGATTAGTGTTATATCTTCCGGTGCCAATACCGGATTTTGTGGGAATATAATTATAATACCAATCGGATGCCACTCCTATTATCCATGAATAATTTAAAACTTCCAGTGTCACTTCCAAATGGTATAACCTTTCTCCGGTGTCTAACATAATAAAGCCGTCCGGATCGACATAAAAGACTATTCCTCCGCCCGGACCAATATCGCCTACCGCATGAGTTACTCCTTTTTTGGGTTCTTCGAACATATGGGAAGTAATTTCTTTTATCCAATGGTTTTCACAAGCGGTAAAAATGAATACAAAAAAGAAAGACAGTAAAATTAAGCAATATTTATAATGGGATGAGGGGGGAACGGTTAAGGTCTTTTTCATAGGCAATTACTCCTTGATATATAATAATATTACCATGTTAGCAAATTTTGTCAAGAAGCCGAATTGTCAAAAAAAATTAAATTTTCCTAATATCAATTTTATCTATTCTGTTTCCGTCCATTTCTACAACTTTAAACCGATAACCCTGATACTCAAAACTGTCTCCAACGCGGGGCAGTTCGCCTGCAAGGTATAAAATAAACCCTGCAAGAGTGTGGTATTCACCTGCAGAGACTGCTTCATCATTAACAAGACCGTCAAGAGAAAGCGCTTTTGCCGCATCATCAATATTAAGGGAGCCTTCCGCAAGAAAGCTGCCGTCTTCCCGGCGGATAAACGGCTCTTCTTTTTGAGCGGGCGAAGACAGCTCGCCGACAATTTCTTCAACTAACGCCCTTATTGAAATTACTCCCGCAAGTCCGCCGTATTCGTCCATTACAAATAAAAAATTTGCCTGCCCCTGCTTAAAAGATTCAAACGCTTTAAGAGCGGACATTGTTTCCGGCACAAATTGAGCCTTGTTCATAATTGCCCGTAATCCTTTGGGATTGGCATCAAAATAATCCAAAATTAAGTCTTCTAAATAAACTGCTCCTATAATTTCGTCAGGACTTCCGTCAACAACGGGAAAACACCGCTGAGCCCGGTATTCAAGAGCTTTTGCCTTGTTTTCTTCGTAGGAATCGTTAACATCCAGCCATTGAATCTCGGAACGATGCGTCATAAAAGCACCTACAGGACGATCCCCAAGATAAAAAACGCCTTCTACCATTGTGCGTTCATTGCTTTCTACAATGCCGGATTTTTCCCCGTCTATAAGGGTTTGACGAAGCTCATCTTCTGTTATTTTTTTATTTTTGGAAAATATTTTTTTAATTTTTCCAAAAAAGCTGGTAGAGGGGTCCATCTTAAGTGTCTATCTCCGCACGGGTTAAAGGCCGTACAATAGTCAGGGTATCCTGAGATGTCTGCATTGTTAAAACTCTTCCGTCGGGTGAAGTTTCGCCAAAGATTTGTACTATTGGGAACCTTGGGTTCTCCGGGTTTACATCAACAACCTGACCTTTCATATTGTTAGATAATAATACATAAAGCCCGATTGGGTATATAGAAAGAGATAACACAAGAGCTTTTACAACAGTATCGTCATATTGCTTACCCTCATTTTTTAAAAGCTCCAACATTCCCGTATAACCGTCTTTTTCTTCCTTGTGCGGTCGTTTGGAACTAAGTGCTTCATAAGAACAGGCTACGGAAATTATTTTTGAGTACAGTGATATTTTATCACTGGTTAACCGCCTTGGGTACCCTGTGGAGTTTTCTCTTTCATGATGTTCAAGCGCGGCAAGGCATATCGGCAAAGGAAAATCCAAAGACTTTAACATACTGTAACCAAGAACAGGATGGGTAACAATCGCTTTTTGCTCAGAAGCGTTTAATGGCTTGTCGTTCAAATAAATAGACGCAGGAAGTTTTAACATTCCTACTTCATGAACAATAGCTGCAACCCCCAATTCAAGAAGCCTATGGTTGGGAAGTTTTAAGTATGATCCAATTATAATGGCAATTATGGTTGAGCGGACTGAATGGGTAGCTAGATAATTTTTATTTTTTGCAGGTTCTATTTTTTTAAGAACCCTCATTAAAAAACGCCTGTCTTCCTTAATATATTCAATCATATCCTTTACTCTGTCTGTTACTTCTTTTTGATCTAAATCAGACGATACAGTTGCTTTTGTAAAAAGAATTTCTGTAAATGACAGGAAATTGGTATAAAATTCTTCGGCTTTTTCCAGCTTTTCCGCATCTGACTGCTGCGAGATCGCTGATGCTCCGTCATCAATCCCTGTACCGAGATCCGGTACATCGCTTTGCTCGCCGTCGGAATAAACCGTTTTAAAGCTCCATTTTTCCAAAATTTCGGACAATTCAGGGGAAAATGGCATTTCCGGGGCAGTGATAATAAACGCCTTGTCCAAGAGAAGTGCTTTTGTAAAAAAGCTGTTTGGCTGTATATTGCTGACCAAGTAATCTTTCATTATTGACCTTCTATATCCTTTATTCTAGTATAATACATTATGAAGTTCAAATACCTAATGATAGTATTTATTATTATTATCACCATAACCATTTTTACTGCGGTTATGCTGCCCGTATTGTCGGCAGGTTCTGGTTTCGCGATAAACTTCCAATATATAACATTCCCTATGATACTTATTATGGGATTTCTCCTTATTGGTATTACAATCTTCTTCTTGTTAAATTATCGGCTGCTTTCGCTGTTAGAACGAGAAGATTGGCCCGCTTTATCATACTATTTAGAGCAGATTATCTATGTAAAAGGCAGATATAGTGCCTATAAGGTAAAATTATTGGCAAGTTCCTACCTGGTTATAACCGATTATGCCTCGGTTCTTAAGCTGGAAAGCAAGGCAATGCTGGCAAAACCATTGGTAGTAGAGAAAAATGCCCTTCTTTTTGGAGCCGCAAGGGTACTAAGCGGAGACAGTAAAGGGGCAGCCGCTTTCTTTCACACTTATATGGATAAGGGAAAAAGCTATGAAAGACAGTGGATGCACTGGTTTTTTGGTTTTTCCCAGCTTTTAGCCGGAGAATTTAGCTCTGCGGAAAGGGAATTTATGTCGATGGCAGTTTCTTCCAAAGATGCCCTTATAACCGGGCTTTCCTCTTATTTCCTGCAGAGTTCTGTGGCAAAGTATTCCCTTAGATCGGAAGAATGCCGGTCCGTTGCCGAAAATGGCTGTAAACGAATTACCAAATCAATAAAAACGATTGATTTATGGACAAAAGAAGCTGATAAAATGGGCACAGATATCCATATAGCAATTGTCAGAAAATACATTGATGAAGCCGGAAATTGGATTTTCTCAATTAATAAAATTAATAATGAGCAGATTGATAGTTCGTTAAATAAAGAAGAGGATCATAATGAATAATATTGAAAAATCAACAAAACTGGAAAATGTCTGCTATGACATACGAGGACCTGTTCTTAAAGAAGCCAAAAGAATCGAAGAAGAAGGTTTTAGGGTTATTAAATTGAACACGGGTAACCCTGCGGCTTTTGGTTTTAACGCCCCCGATGAAATTATCCATGATATTGTCATAAATCTGCACAATGCTCAGGCTTACGGCGACGGCAGGGGTCTTTTTGCCGCCCGCAAGGCAGTTATGCAGGACTTTCAAATTAAGGGAGTAATGGATGTCAGTATTGATGATGTTTTCCTTGGCAATGGGGTAAGTGAACTTATAATGATTACCATGCAGGCGCTCCTTAATCCCGGAGACGAGATATTAATTCCAACCCCCGATTACCCCCTTTGGACTGCCGCAGTTACAATTTCCGGCGGCAAGCCGGTTCACTATCTTTGCGATGAAGGTGCAGACTGGAACCCCGACCTTGACGATATTCGTTCAAAAATTACCCCCAAAACTAAAGCGATTGTGGTTATAAATCCCAATAACCCTACAGGTGCTGTTTATGACCGCTCTGTATTGGAAGGAATTGCTAAAATAGCAAGGGAAAACAGCCTTATTATCTATGCCGATGAGATTTATGGCCGTATAACTTATGACGATGTGGAACATGTTCCTATGGCGGCTATTGCCTCCGATGTTTTAACAATCACTTTTGACGGTCTTAGCAAGGCATACCGCGCCGCCGGTTTCCGCGCAGGCTGGATGGTTCTTTCCGGCAATAAAAAAATAGCCGCCGATTATGTTGAAGGTCTTGATATGCTTGCGAATATGCGTCTTTGCCCCAATATGATTTCCCAGTATGGTATTCAAACCGCTCTTGGCGGCTATCAAAGTATAAAAGATTTACTCTTGCCGGGTGGCCGCCTGCTTGAACAAAGAGATATTGCGTACAATATGGCAAAGGAAATCCCGGGTATTTCCGTGGTAAAGCCCAAGGGCGCATTGTACTGTTTCCCAAAAATTGATGTAAAACGATTTAATATAACTAGTGACGAAAAATTTATGCTTGACCTTTTGCGCGAAAAACACCTGCTTATGGTTCACGGAACAGGCTTTAACTGTAAAGAGCCTGACCACTTCCGTATAATTTTCCTGCCCGATAAGGACACCCTTACGGACGCAATGAAGCGCCTTGGCAGCTTTTTAGAAGGGTATAAACAGGAATAAGGCAAATTTAGACAAAAAAAAGACGATGTGCCTGGACGTCAGGGTCAAAGACCCATTGCACACCGTCTGATTTGGAGAGGTTACCCTCCCGGTAGTATAATATCGGCTTATTTTCTGTTGTACTTTAGTATAAAAAACTGTAAAATTTGACACTTTTTAATTGACAACTCTCTTTTTTTTGTGTATTATATACTCATAAAATAACCCAAAAGGGAGGCCAGCAGATGGCAAAAGTAGAAATGAAATCCATTTCCAAGATTTATGATGGCGGTGTTAAAGCTGTTGACAATGCCAACATAACAGTCGAAGACAAGGAATTTGTCGTTCTTGTAGGACCGTCGGGTTGTGGTAAATCCACCACTCTCCGCATGGTCGCCGGTCTTGAGGATATCACCGAAGGTGAACTCCTTATTGACGGCGAAAAAATGAACGATGTTCCGCCCAAAGACAGGAATATCGCAATGGTATTCCAAAACTACGCTCTTTACCCCCACATGTCAGTCTATGAAAACATGGCGTTC
>Ga0099364_10000714_pt1 | contig 56352 bp, 56 predicted proteins | sample TergutTh196P3_FD_73070 | JGI IMG/M metagenome (GOLD analysis project Ga0099364, IMG submission 73070) | Microcerotermes parvus P3 segment gut microbial communities from Pointe-Noire, Republic of the Congo - Th196 P3 | ecosystem: Host-associated > Arthropoda: Insects > Digestive system > Gut ... | reverse complement strand
GACAGCCGTTTTCCAATAGCATCAGACATGATTCCGGTGACAAGGGCTTTGGTTGCAGAGAGCGACTGAGGGGTTATTTTTGAGCTCTGTCCCTCGCCGAGCAAGCTTCCCCAAATTTCCGGTTGAATTCCCAGTAATTCTATCCAGCGCCATAAAAAGCGGACTAGGATTCGCTCGCATTTTTCTTCGTCGGCGGTTTCTAGGGTGTCTAGGGCTTTTTCCGCGAGGGACAGAGCTCCGCTCCATTCGCCGCCGCCGCCGTGAGAGGCAAGAATGGTGTCCGCTATAGCACCTGCCGCCATAGTGCGGTCGTAAAGTTCCCGTAAGCCCGGCCGCCAAGATTTGACATCAAAATCGCTGAGGCGGCGGTATTCTTTGGCGGGGTCGCGGTAAATCCACACTTGGCCGGAATTGTAGGGGGAAGAGTGAGACCGCAGCTTGCTTTTTGCCCCGCCAAACACCGTAGCCTTGATAATGCCCTCTTCAGCAGTGAGCAGGGTTACCTCGCTGTTGGATTCACCGCAGGGGCGGCATCTGAGGGACAGAGCTGAATAAATGACAGTTCTAGACATTTAACGCAAAAACCTTGCTGCCCCGCCCTTGGTCATACAATTCCCGCTTCCTTTCCGGCAAGGTATCGATACAAGTCTCTTTGAAACCCATAGCTTCAAACCAGTCATGGGACTGAGTGGTCAGCACAAAAACCCGCTTCATACCGGATTTCCGGGCTTTTTCAGCTAGATAGCCAACTATCTTTCTGCCCAGGCCAAGGTCTTTATATTGAGGATCTGTGGCGACAGCGGCAATTTCCCCCTGAGATTCGCCCCAGTCATGCAGAGCGCCGCACGCCCGAATAGCACCATCTATCACCAAAACAGCATAATCCGCCTTTTTTTCTTGGATATCCTCCGGTGTCCGCCGAATTAGGACTCCGGTTTGCATTAAAGGTTCCATAAGCCGTAAAATGTCGGGCAAATCCCTTGAACGGAGGGGTCGAATCGAGTCATATTCATCATTATAAATCATGGTTCCTACGCCCAAATTAGAGAAAAGCTCTTTTAAGACAGACCCTTCTTCCCTGCCGTCAATGATATGCACCCTATGAATACCTGCCCGACTGGCTTTTAAGGCAAGCTTGAACTCCCACATGGGGACAGAGCTTGAATTTGCCGCTATCAGCGCCTCGGTCTGCTCCGGGGTTAACCGTATCAGACTGCCGTCAGCCCGTGTTTCTATGTTTTCCGGTAAAATCGATGGCCGGAGCTTATTAATCGATACAATAAAAAGTTTAATTGCCCCCAGAGCCTTGGACACTTCCAGAGCAATTTCATCACTGGGGAAATTATACGGCTTCCCGGCAGGGCTCCAGCCAATGCAGGGCAGAATGGGAACCATCCCCAGATTCAAAACCCGTGCAAGTGAATCGATATAAATCTTATCCACAGTGCCGGTATGTTCTGTATCGATACCATTCACAACACCCAGCCCCCTTGCCCGCACAAAATTGCCAATTACCGCATCCACCCGGCTGCCGGAAAGAAATGTCATAAACTTGCTTGCCGCGTTAAAAGCTGCCATTTCCACAAACTGGATGGATTTTTGCGTTGTAATTCTGATTGGAAAATCACCGGCGTCTGTATAGGTGGATTCAATACCTTGCTGCTTTAGAACTGTATCGATATTTTCCTTGACCCCGGGAACAATTATCACCTTGAAGCCGGTTTTAGCAAGTAAAGCCAGATCTTTTACAAGACCCGGAAAACCGGGATCCTCTGTTACGGGAAAATCAATTTTAAAAACCATAGTGGAACCTTCAAACCGGCTTTGGTAATGAAAAACTTCGCGGATAAGATCCACTTGGGTAGAAAGAAAATCGTTCATAGTTTAATTTTAGTTTAAATCGATACTTCTTTCCACCCCAAATAAACGCTAAAGCAATTTTTTCTTAGACCGATATTCATAATGAAAAGGGATAACTCCCAAAAGAGTTCCCTTAGCCGGAAAGAATTATGAACCCGTTGGGAATCCATGATCTATCCGGGTATCCTCACCCTTCCGGGAACGGTGGGTCGAGGGTTCCATGTTCAGTTCAAAAATTATGCAACTGAACAAATGGCACACGGAAGTTTGTTATATGCAAATTTCCAGATCGTTTTTTTACAACGGCATGGAAGCCGCGGCGCATAAACCGTATTAAACGGAAGCGCCGAAAAAAGCCAAAGGAGTGAATTATGATAATCAATCACAACTTAAGTGCAATGTTTGCCGACAGGTCCCTCAAGGTTACCCAGGTGTTCCTGGATAAAAATATGGAAAAACTGTCGAGCGGAATGCGCATTAATCGCGCTGGCGATGATGCTTCGGGTCTTGCAGTATCTGAAAAGATGCGCTCGCAAATTCGTGGTTTGAATCAGGCATCAACAAATGCCTCGAACGGTATTTCGTTCATTCAAACTACAGAAGGTTATCTGCAAGAATCGCAGGATATTCTCCAGCGTCTCCGTGAATTGTCCGTGCAAGCTTCGAACGGTATTTATTCGGACGAAGATCGCTTGTACATCCAGGTTGAAGTTTCAGCTCTTGTTGACGAAGTTGACAGGATTGCTTCACACGCTCAGTTTAACGGAATGAATTTGTTGACAGGCCGCTTCGGCAGGCCCGTCGGCGAAAATGTGGTTACAGCGTCTATGTGGTTCCATATTGGTGCTAACATGGATCAACGCGAACAAGTGTTTATCGGCACTATGACATCAAAGGGTCTTGGTATCCGCAATGTCGGTGACGATACCTTTATTACACTGTCCTCTCCGGACGGTGCCAACCGTGCCATCGGAACTCTCGACAGAGCGTTAAAGATCATCAACAAGCAACGAGCTGATCTTGGCGCCTACCAGAATCGCCTTGAACACGCAGTCCGCGGACTCGACATTGGAGCAGAAAATATGCAAGCTTCCGAGTCTCGCATCCGCGACTCTAACATGGCGCATGAGACAGTCAAATACACAACCAACATGATCCTTACACAGTCTGGTACAGCAATGTTGGCACAGGCTAACAACAGAGGTCAGTCAGTACTGTCGCTGCTGCAATAGCAAAAGCGAAGTCTCTCGGAAAGGCGCCTGACTACTTGCTTTGCAAGTAGTCAGGTTTCTTTTTTTTGTTTTTATGTTATTATATCGATACATCGCCAAGATGGCTCAGTTGGCAGCGCAGTACACTCGTAATGTACAGGTCGGGGGTTCGATTCCCCCTCTTGGCTAATTTATTTGAAGCAAAGTTACGGCATTTACGCCAAAAATAGATTCCATGTAAGATCGATATTTTTCCGTTATATCAAGGGGAATATACACCTGAATGGTACCGGCAAATCCGCCGCCGTGAACCCGGCACGCTGCATTGTGTAACGCCTGCTCCTTAAAAAAGTTTTTTGTAAGCGCAAGGGCGGCGGCAATGCCTTGTTCCTTAGGTTGATGCGGTGAAAAAATATTTTGTAAAAGCTGCCGGGAAGATTCGCCGGATTCATTTACATTTTCCAAATATGATTGTATATCTTTTTTTTCCAAAGCGGTTATCATTGCATCGACTCTTTCATTTTCGTTAAAAAAATGCAGTGCGCGCAGGAAAGCTCTATCCCCCAAAGTTTTCCGCACTTTGGCGGCACTGTCAATGACGGTTTGTTTATCGAGTTCGCGTAAAACTGATTTGCCAAAAAGTTCAGCGGTACTCTTCATTTCTTGCGGGATTGCCGCATAGTCGGCGGTTAAGTCCGCATGGCTTCCGCCTGTGTTCACTACACAAAGAGTGTAACCTGCATTGGCAAGATTAAGATCAAGCTTTTTTATCAACGGCTGTTTTGGATTTTCAAAATCAATCGCTATTGTGCCGCCAACAGAGCACGCAAGTTGATCCATTAGCCCGCATGGTTTTCCAAAATAGAGATTTTCCGCTGCCTGTCCAATCTGCGCCATTTCTACGGGATTCAACGATCCGTCATTGTATAAGGTTTCAAATATCCGGCACAACAGCGTCTCCAATGCCGCAGATGAAGATAATCCCGAACCGGGTAAAACGGCGGAAGCCGCGTTAGCTGCAAACCCGCCTATTGCGCGCCCTCTTTTTACAAATTCAGCGGCAATTCCCCTTACTAGAGCTTCAGTCGTTCCTGTCTCTTTTGGATCGATATCAAGATTAGATAAGTTTACCTTTACATCAGGAAATCCGGTTGAACGGAAGACAGCTATGTTGTCATCAGTCTTTTGAACTGTTGCGGTAATTTCCAGTTGGATAGCGGCAGCCAAAACTTTTCCGTTATTGTGATCTGTATGATTTCCTGCAAGCTCCGTTCTTCCCGGAGCGCTGAATTTTCTTTCAGTCATTTTTTACGGTTTTTTTATAAACCAAACAATACTTGATAAAAGACACAATCGAAAAAATAACGGCAATTCCCAATAGGATTTTTGCACCGAAAAAAAAGTTAATATATATTACAGAAAATATAGTCCAACCCACATTCGTGACTACTCCGATACGCAAAAGACTTTCCGCAGCCAACATGACCCCGGCAGCTACAATATACAGAACAGTTTTTATTTTTCCGGTCATGCTTGCGCCCATTGCTGCGCCTTTTTTCAGCATCAGGTTGCGAAGAAGCAAGACAGCAAACTCCCTGTATATAATAATCAAAAATAAAATCGAAGGAAAATAGCCGTCCATTACAAAACAGAGGAAGCAGGTTATTTGCATGATGGTATCGGCAAAGGGGTCAAGCAGTTTTCCAAGGTCAGTAGTAAGGTTGAGTTTGCGGGCGGCCATTCCGTCCAAAAGGTCAGTAATTTCAGAGATGATGAAAATCAGCCAAAGGACGGGAACAGTCCAAACCGCCCCGCCACTAAACCAAGAGGGAACCCAGTTAGGCAGTTGATAGACGGCAAAAAACACCGGCGCGAGGATTATTCGGAAAAATGAAAGTTTATTTGCAAGGTTCATGGTTTTATTGTGGCTTTTTTAAGGGGAAATTTCAAGTACTTAGGTGTGTTTCATGGCAATCCTGCCCTACCGCGGCATAATCATTACAGTGTTGGCTTTGTTATGCTTATTGTACAAGAAAGAATCTTCTTCCTAAGCCATTACAAGAACGACATATACCTGTTCTTATACATGGTAAACAGGGAACAACTTCTTTATATCCTCGATTATTTTCTTCTATAACGGTTCTTTTTCCATTACAATATCTACATTTTCCACTACCATAACATGACGAACATCTATTTTCATCAAAGTAACATGTCACAAGCAAACCAATTAAACTTAAAAGCATAGTACAGATTAGTATCCATTTACAAATAAAAATTAATTTTTTCATAAAAGACTATTATAATTCTTATTAAAAGATTGTCAATAGCCTAGAGCTTGAATTATTGGTTTTTTCTTTCTTTGCCGGGGGAGCTTTTAACCTCGATCAATACAGGAATAAGCGAAAAACCCAATTCTTTTCGTATTTTGTTGCGTAAATAGGAAATATACGAATCGTTGACTGCTTTGGTGCGGGAGGCAAATAGGATAAAGTGGACAGGATTTGCGGATTTTTGCACGGCGTATTTTATTTTGAACCGTGTGCGCGGGCCTGATGGGGGCGGATATTCGGTCATCCATCGTTCTAAAGCATTATTTAGCTGCCCCGTCGTTATAAATGTGTTTAGCTGTTCATGCATTTTTACCGCAGCACTCATCAGTTTATCAATGCCAGTTCCGTTTTTTGCACTTATGGGGATAATTGGAGCGTACTCCATCTGCCCAAAAAGAAAACGAATCCTGTCAGCCGCGGCATTAAAGGTGTTTTTTTCCTTTGGCATGACATCCCACTTATTTAACGCCAGAATGATGCCCCTGCCTTTGTCATGGGCAAGAGCGGCGATTTTTTTGTCTTGGTCGGTTAAACCTTCTTCTGCATCGATCATTAAAACTACGATGTCCGCATCATTGATTGTTTTTATTGCGCGGTTAACCGAATAGTACTCGATATTTTCCGTTACCTTTGTTTTACGGCGGATTCCTGCTGTGTCTAGGATTGTAAATTCGTAGAGTTTGCCGTGGTTACCATTTTTCCAAGAGAAATTGCCCTTGATCGTGTCTCTAGTTGTTCCGGGGACAGAGCTTACGATGGAAGTGTTGGTTGAGGTGAGGCGGTTGGATAGCGTGGATTTTCCTGTATTAGGTTTTCCGAGGAGGGTTATGCGGATTGAAGTATATGATGTGTGGCTATTTTTTGAGCTCTGTCCCCAAAATTCAACTTTGGTTTGCTCCGCACAAGCTCTGTCCCCAAGCCGTTTGATGATTTCTTGCTGAAGTTCGCCTATATTGTCTCCATGTTCAGCTGAAATCATGAAGATTTTATCAAAACCATAACTTAGGACATTCCATGCATCGGTTTGCTTTCTTCCACCTTCGGTTTTATTAACAGCAACGATAAGTCTGTTACGATATGGGCGTAAATGCTCGATAATTTCCTCGTCTTCACTTGTTATATCGTTTACATCCAGCAAAAGAACAATTAGATCGGCTCTTTTTATGGTTTCCAAGGTTTTTCTTACAACCAATCTGTCTATTTCGTTACAATCTGTCAATTTATAACCGCCCGTATCGATGAGTTTCAATGGTTTTTCATCAATTAAACAATCAGCTTCAATTGGATCTCGAGTAACGCCGGGTGTTGGATCGGTAATTGCTTTGCGTTTTCGAAGGAGACGGTTAAAAAGGGTGGATTTGCCTACATTTGGGCGACCTGCTAGTACGACAATGGGGACAGAGCTGTTTTTTTTTGCTTTATTAATATGTCCTGTTTCCATTATTTTTCCTTTTTTCTAAATATACTTGTCAGAGAGTATAGATATCTATCTTTAGTTACTGTAAGCAAAGCAATTCCAATCAATATATAGGCAATAATGTTAATACCCAAAGGAATACCATAAGAAATGAATCGCCCTTTACCTGCGAAAAATGTCTGCAGTATTGGTGACAGATAATTTATAGGAATAATTGCTAATCCTGCAATGATGATTATTTTTATTGCATAAATAGGAGCAGAATTAAAAAGCAAGGAAATATTTGGGTTTTTTCTAAGAAAAAGGAGCAGCAAAATTGTATTTACAACACTAGCGAGGGACAGAGCTAAAGCAATACCAGCTCCACTCATGGGACCGACAAGGATTGTAGCAAGGATAATATTAACCATCATTGAGATAATTCCGGCTAGAGCCGGTGATTTTGTATCACTTTGGGCGTAAAATGCTGGAGCAAGTATGCGGTTTAGAGCGATGAAAAATAAACCAGGCATATGGAAAGTGAAGGCTGATAAAGTAAGTTGAACAGAGGTCTCGTCAAAGCTACGGTTTTGGAATAAGAGTCGGATTAAGCTCTGTCCCTCAGAAAGAGCAAAAAAGGTAATAGGTATGGTTATAAGTGCAATAATATTCATCGAAAAAGCAAGGCGTTTGTTATAAGTCTCCCATTGTGAAGTTTTTGCGTATTCTGCAAGATTTGGCAACAGCACTGTTCCTATTGAGACTGCGAATACGCCAAGTATCAACTCTTGAAGGCGAAGTGAATATTGAAGACCGGAGACAACTCCTTCACCCGCGCGTGCTCCCAAAGCAGTAGAAACAAGGTCATTTATCTGATACGCAGCCATCCCTATTATTGTGGGGCTGATCAATCGCATAACTTTTCGAGTACCAGGATTGTTAATTACCTGTTTTAAAGTGGTAATAAAGAAGCTCTGTCCCTGTTTTAGAACAAAAGGCAACTGAATTGCCATACTAAGGAAGCCGCCGACAAGAACGCCAATTGCCATTGCACGAGCAGAGTTGGCCGTGTATTGACTTAGGACATAAGCACTGAGGATTGTTATTATGTTTAATAAAATAGGTGCCATCCCGGATGGTGTAAAAATATGTAGGCTGTTTAATACTCCTTGAAAAAGAGCGGCAAGTGAGATAAACCCTAGAAAGGGGAACATAACTCTAGTTAGTAAGACCGTTTCATCATATTCCTGAACACCAAAAAGCCTGACAAGAAGAGGCGCGGTCAAGATACCAGCTACAACCATCAATGTTACAAAAAATGTTAAAAAAGTAAAGATACACGACAAAAATTCCCTGGTTTTCTCGCGGTTTTTTTCTAGAAGATGCTCTTTATAAGTAGGAATAAATGCAACCGCGATGGATCCTTCGGCAAAAAGGCGGCGAAATAAGTTTGGAAGTAAAAAAGCTACAGAAAAAGCATCTGACAAAGCAGTAGTACCAAGAAAACTTGCTTTTGTCATTTCTCGTAGTAATCCTAATATTCTAGAAACTAGAGTAAGAAGGGACAGAGCTGAACCTTTTTTTATTAAAGATACGGTCGTTTGAGGAACAAAACTTGTTCTTTCTGCTTCTTTTTCCATAAGTTATGGTTTTAGCCTATACTTTCTTATAATAATTTTCAACATAATTTTAGCTCTGTCCCTATTTTTCTTCATATTTCTCATGGTTTATTGGGGACAGAGCTAAAATTATGATTTTTTTCTATATTTTTTCATTCTCGAGCAAGCAAAACAGCACTTTCGCGCCATATATATACAAGGAGTTTTTATGAAATATTCATTATTTATGTTGTTGTTCAATTTGATTGGACATAAATCAATTTTTAGGAGGAAATATGCGTAGAGCAAGACAACTGCTCGATGGAGCCGAGTATCATGTTACTGCCAGGGTAAATCGCAGCGAAATGCTTCTAATGCCGGAAGAAACAAAAATGTTGATGTTATCAGTAATTGCGAGAGCTAAGAAGCGTTACAGTTTTCAGATCAGAAATTTCTGTATTATGAACAATCACATCCATTTGCTTATAAAACCTGCCAAAAATGAGTCTTTATCACGAATTATGCAATGGATTCTTAGTGTTTTTGCAATGATTTGGAATCGCAGGCATAAATTATGGGGGCATGTATGGGGAGAGAGGTTTTATTCTCGGATAATTTTGGGAATAGTGGACTTTCTAAGAGTATTTATCTACATTGATGACAATCCGGTTAAAGCGCAATTGGTTAAACGCTCCCAGGAATGGCAATTTGGTGGATTGTGGCATCATTCAAGAAGTATAAATACTGTGACAGATCCACCTGATGACTTAATTTTGCATTATTGTCCAGAGCACGCTCCTCTATGATGCTTATTTGATATTTATCGGGAAATTGGTTTTGTATTAGGGTAATAAATTAGCTCTGTCCCTAAAATAGCTTCTAATTTTTTCGAAATCATATGGAAAATATCAATTGTTACATTGTAAAACTTTTTGGAGTACTCTCCGAAAGAAAAGGTAGCTGGAGAAAAGCGCTTAATTAGTCTCTTAAAACTATAGAGAGTCAAAATTCTATGTTCGCAAATGATCACCAAACCATAAAAAGATTGGTAGGGTATAAACTTGACTCAATAAGAGGCTGCTCATGTGGCAGAATTGCTTGTATCTACGGTTAAGTCAAAGAAAGATAAGCTCTGTCCCTTTGTGAAAAAAAATTGATACAAAAAGCGGCTCGTTTGAGCCGCTTTTTGCTTAGTAGTCCATTCCCATGCCGCCCATTCCGCCGCCGGGCATTACGGGAGCTTCCTTTTTCTCAGGAAGATCCGTAATGGCGCACTCGGTAGTGAGCAATAAGCTTGCAATAGAAGCCGCATTCTGCAGAGCAGAGCGGGCAACCTTTGCAGGATCAATAATACCGGCTTTCATCATGTCCACCCATTCCATTTTGGCGGCATCAAAGCCTATACCTTTCTTTTCATTTTTGGCTTTTTCAGCAATAACCGCACCGTCAAGACCGGCATTTTCGGCAATTTGGCGAATCGGCTCTTCCAAAGCGCGTTTTACAATCTTAAAGCCCACTTTTTCATCGTCGGTGAGACCGCTTGTGTCAGCCTTATCAAGGGACAGAGCTGCCTGAATCATAGCAATTGCGCCGCCGGCAACAATACCCTCGTCAATAGCCGCACGGGTAGCGGACAGAGCATCTTCTACGCGGTGCTTCTTTTCTTTAAGCTCAACTTCAGTAGCTGCGCCAACATTGATAACCGCAACGCCGCCTGCCAATTTGGCAAGTCTTTCCTGCAGTTTTTCACGGTCATAATCGCTTGTGGTACCTTCAATTTGACCCTTAATTTCTGCAATTCTATCCTGAATATCTTTAGGCTTGCCCGCACCATTAATAATAGTCGTATTATCTTTATCGATTTTGATGGTTTTTGCCTTGCCAAGCATTTCTAAATCGGTATTTTCCAATTTCATGCCAAGTTCTTCGGAAATTACCTGTCCGCCTGTTAAAACGGCAATATCTTCCAGCATTGCTTTTCTGCGGTCGCCAAAACCGGGGGCTTTAACGGTACAAGTCCGCAAAGTTCCGCGCAGGCTGTTTACGACTAAGGTTGATAGAGCCTCACCATCGCAGTCTTCTGCAATTATAAGCAGGGGTTTGCCGCTTTGGGCAACTTTTTCCAACAAGGGGAGTATGTCTTTCATGCTTGAAACTTTTTTGTCATGAATGAGTACAAACGCATCTTCATAGACACAGGTCATAGTATCGCGGTCTGTAACAAAGTAGGCGGAAATATAGCCGCGGTCAAACTGCATACCTTCCACAAATTCAATGGTGGTATCCATTGTTTTGGACTCTTCTACAGTGATAACGCCGTCTTTTCCGACTTTTTCCATAGCATCGGCAATTGTTGTGCCAATTTCGGCATCGTTATTGGCGGAAACCGACGCAACATGGGAGATTTCTTCCTTGTCTTTGATTTCTTTGGAATTTTTCTTGATTTCATCAACAGCGATTTCTACCGCTTTGTCTATGCCGCGCTTGAGTTCAAGCGGGGTCATGCCTGCCGCTACGGATTTTAGCCCCTCTTTTACAAGCGAGTACGCCAGAACCGTGGCAGTTGTGGTGCCGTCACCGGCAACATCGTTAGTTTTGGTGGCTACTTCTTTAAGAAGCTGGGCACCCATGTTTTCATACGGGTCGGCAAGTTCCACTTCTTTAGCGACAGAAACGCCGTCCTTAGTTACTGTGGGTGCGCCGAATTTTTTGTCCAAAAGGACATTCCGCCCCTTGGGCCCAAGCGTTACTTTGACGGCCTTGGATATTTGCTCAACCCCGGAAAGCAGCTTGCGCCGGGCTTCTTCGTTGAACGATAACTGTTTTGCCATATTTTTCTCCTCTTTATATTACCGAGAATCGGTATTTATTTATTAGTATGGATATAATTTACTAAATTTTGATAGTTTAGGCAATAGGGACAGAGCTTTCCTTGAACTTTTTAGAGCTCTGTCCCCGTTATTGTTCCCGTTATTCAAGCTCTGTCCCCAAAAAATCAGAAAAAAGTAATTGATTAATGTCTTGAAATGTTGTATAATACCCCTTAAGAAACAAAATACCCGGTAAGGAGAGGTCTAATGAAAAAAAACCTATTATTTATATCAATGTTAACGGTATTGACAGCACTGTTTTTATTAATGTGTGTGTCATGTAAAACAACCCCGCCAGCGGCTGCAATGGCAGAAGAAGCCAGGCAAAGAGCCATCGACTTTGATGCCCCTGCCTATTTTCCTGGTGAGTGGGAAGCCGCCGAAGTGCATTATGCCGCCGAAGCATGGGAGCTTGCCGTAGAAGCATATAACGATCTTTTTGAAAAGTCAGTTCCCTTGTACGCTCAGGCAAAAGAAGATGAGATCATGGCTGTCAGGGAAGAAATCAAAGCATCCGGACTTGCTGAGGCATACCCTCAATATTTAAGGACTATTGATGAAATAGCTCTTCAGGCAAAGGCTCAATATGATGCTAAGGATTATTATGAGGCAAGGGAAACTGCTGCCACAGCAATGGAAGAATATTCAACATTGCTTGTAGGAGCCAGAGCTTATCAGGCAAGAAGGGAAATTATCGACAGAGGTTTCCTGGAATATGATCGGGAAAATTTTGACAGAGCGGACGAAACAGCTCTTCAGGCAAAATCCAAATATGATGCGGGAGACAAAGCGGGTGCTGTAGAATCCGCAGAAGAGGCCCTGCTTCGTTACAACCTTGTATTGGAAAGCGGCTGGACTCAATACGCTGACTCTCGCCGGGATGCCGCAAGAAGAGAGAGGGAGCTAGCTTTGGAAGAAAAAGCCAATATTGCTTCCCGCGAAATTTTCCGCGAAGCAGATGCATTGTTTAATCAGGCGGAAAGCGAATTTGGCAGAGAAAATTTCAGAAATGCGGGAATAAATTATATTGATGCGGAAGCACGATTTTCCGTATCTAGAAGAGATACCGAAGAAAAACGCCTTAGAGCTGAAGAAGCTATACAAGTGGCTGAACAAAAAATAGAAGAAAGCGGCGAAGCAGCTGCCGAAGCAGAAAGAATAATTGAAGGAGGTTCAAGATGAGCCGCATATTTACCTTTTTATTGATTTTATCGTTTTTATTTTTACTCCCGGTATTGGTTTTTGCCGATGACGATCAAGAAGTAATACAACAGGAGGAATCCGCAATACCCCAAAGTATTCGCAATAACCAGTATTATCTTGAGAGTATTCGTTTAACAGGTTTGGCTCAGGACACTTATGAATACGGCGATTATGAAGCATCCGCAGGATTTGCAGAAGAAGCTTTTTTGAATGCTCAGCTTTCTGACGAATATGTATCAACGCAGCTTCTTGCCGAAGCAAAACGCCTTGTTGATTGGGCGGATTTTTATAATATTGCCGAAAGACATCCCAACAATGTTCAGCTTGGCAAAGAGCATTATGAAAATGCAGTTGCTTTACATTCAGAAGAATCATGGAATGAATCCAGCGATTCATCAATTAAATCAATCGAAGTTTTATCAGTATTGTTGGCAGGTACGGGTGCCGTTGCCAATAATAGACCAACCACAACAGGCGGTTCTTTGGGAACAACTTCTTCCGGTTCAACGAGTCAATATACAGTCCGAACATGGGCAGTAGAAAGAGACTGCTTTTGGAATATTGCGGGTTATGACTGGGTTTATGGAGACCCCTGGAAATGGAGAACTCTTTATGAAGCCAATAAGCATAAAATCCCCGATCCAAATAATCCCGATCTAGTTGAACCCGGAACAGTTTTGGATATTCCTCGCTAAGATTTCAAGTAAAGGGAAAGAGCTGTACCTATCAATGCGTGAATGTACGGCTCTTTTCCCATACCGTTAATTACTTCTTTTTCATCGACAATTTCTATTTCTACATATTCATCTTCGTCCAAGTTTTGTTTCCCGCTGTTTTTAAGATCTTCTGCAAGGAAAAAATAAATTTTGTTAGACATGATTGCCGCATTGGGATAGAACTCTCCCAGCTTGGTCAATTTACCCGGGGTGTAACCCGTTTCCTCATGCAGTTCCCTTGCGGCGGCATCTTCCGGTTTTTCCCCGTGTTCCATTACACCGCCGGGGAATTCCAAACTTAGGCATTTTGAGCCGTGCCGCCACTGCCATACCATTACAAATTGCCTGCCTTTTGGGGTATCTAGTGCGGGGATAACAATGCACCAGTCCTTTGCGTCAATAACGGAAAAAAGCTGCGGATCCTTTTTTTCAGAAAATGCGGGTGCTGTACACCATGACTCCGAAACGGAGAATACCTTGCAATCAAAGACCTTTTTTCGATCTTTCTCTACCCATATTAGTTTATCTTTGTTCATAGTTTATTATAGCATTTTTTCCAAAGGGTCGGTAAGCACTTCGGCTGCACCGTTAAAAATGGCTACTGTATGTTCCCAATGGGCTGAAACTTTTTCGTCTCTGGTAACCACTGTCCATTCATCATCAAGAACATCAATATCCCCTGTTCCTATATTGATCATTGGTTCTATGGCAAAAACCATGCCGTTATTCATTTTGGGGTTTGGACCATGCGGGTAATTTGGTACTTGCGGATCTTCGTGCAGGGCAAAACCCACTCCATGACCGCAGTATTCATGCACAATGCCGTAGCCATGTGCTTTGGCGTGTGCCTCTACAGCACGGGAAATTTGCAAAAGCCGTTCTCCCGCTTTTACCGCTGCAATTCCCTTGTAAAGACATTCGTTTGTAACAACATTCAATTTATGTACAGCTTCACTTACCTTGCCGACTTCTATACTGACAGCCTGATCGCTTATAAAGCCTTCAAGATCGATGCCGCAATCCAGCGAAACCAAATCACCTTCGCGTATTTTTCGTTTTGAAGGAATGCCATGAATAACCTCGTCATTGATCGATATACAAATTGCGGCAGGGTAAACAGCTTTCTTTATTTTATAACCAAGGAAAACAGGGCGGCCCCCCGCTTTTTTTATCCAGTTTCTTACCCACATATCAATATCGATTGTTTGGATACCGGATTTTACAAGAGGAATAAGTTCACGGTACATTGCAGAAAGCATCTTGCAGGATGTTCTTATGCCGTCTATTTGTTTTTCATTTTTTAACCGAATCATAAATCCCCATACACTCAATCCATGTTTCTTCATCCACCTGAGGCTTCAATCTTGATTTTACTATATTTTTTAGATAGTTTTCAATTTCTATTGTAAATAATTTAAAATAGGGCCGGCGGCGTTCTTCGGCAAGAACTTGCGCTATTAATTTAAAAGCTTCAAAGGAATGACCTTGCTTGTCTAATTCTTCGCCCAATATATACTGGCAATCCAGCCAATCCTCACGATCCATGTGTTTTTCCATATTAAAAGCCAAGCCGCCGTTTCTGCGCCATACGGCAACCGCCTCTTCTTCCTCCAAATGAAGCAATAAGAAAAATATCAATTTTGCCTGGCTTGCAGGATCGTCCTGCTCATTCAGCCATTTACGGTAATCAAACGCACGGGCTTTAACAAAGCGGGCGTATATCTTGTCATATTCAAAACGGCGTTCAGGGCTGGACAACACTTCGTAGGCGGAAATAAGCTTGCGCATTTGATCCGCACCCGCAAGACCTGCAATGTCGGGATGAAGTTTTTTTGCTTTTTCACGATATGCCTTTTTTATTTCTGCGGCAGTCGCGTTCTGCCTTATTCCAAGCAGTTCATAGTAACTGGTCATTTTATTACCTTACAATGTTTAATTGCATTGTTTAGGTTATTAAGCGCCAATCCGCTTTCCTAACGCCTGCGCGTGAGCTGTGTTCAAAAGTAAATCGCTCCAGTTTACCACCATGCCTTCTTTTTCCATAACCCTCATTAAATTCGCAAGGGCCTTGCTGTTGAATAATCCGCTCTTTTTTACAAAGGCCGCACTTTTTTTACCGGCGACAGAACTGCCGGCGGCCAATAAGCCGGGAATTTTTTCGTTTATTTTTCCTGAAAAAATAGAAGCAGGTTCGGCGGCAACCGCTATATACTCATAGGCGGGGAGCTTTATTCCGTCTTCTGTCCATGCATCTATAATATCAACACGATGCCCCATAGATTCCATTCCCTTTGCAAGAGCTTTTACATATTCAGGCGGCTCTTTTCTTTCAGCGGGTGCGCTTACAATTGCTATTCTCATTTTATTCCTCTGTATTATGATTTTTTATAAATTCGATCTATATCCGGTTCTTTTACAAGCATTACCGAACATTTTGCGTTTGCCATAATTTCCCTGTGGGAATGACCAATAATATCCTTTGTCCTTGTATCTTTCTCCCAGCCGCCGAGCAGGATTAAATCCGCGTTTTTTTCATCTGCTGCGCTTAAGATTTCTGTATAAACTGCGCCCCTGCGCATAATTCTATCAACCTTTACACCCTTTGCGTGGGCAAGCTCTTCCACAAAGGCAAGATAACGGTTTCCGTTGTTTTCCAGGCTTTTTTCATATTCAATACCTTCTTCCTGAATAAAAATTTTGCTTAAGGTAAGCTGTTTTATTGTTGCGGTATCAACAACATAAACTGCGCTTAGTTTGCAATGGTATTGTTTTGCCAAGACAATACCGTATTTGGCTGCCAAAACCGAGGCGTCTGTACCTGTAACCGCAACAACAATGCTGTTTATTAAAGGCTTCATTAAACTGTGAACTATGCTCCTTTCTTCTTTTTTAGTAATTTACTTGTAAAGAAAGCGTCTCTATCCCTTTCTTCAAGAACGGACTCAATATATGATTTTGTTTCGCTGGCAGTTGGGATCACCATCTTTTCAAGGGCATTTACCCGTCTTTGGGTTCGTTTTACCTCTCTTGCCAGCCGCCATGCGATTGTCCTAATCGCAGCCAATTCTGTACATATTTTGAGCAGTTCAAAGAATTCTATCACGGTTTCATCACATTCTGCAAATGAATTTGTAGGGGAAAATTTAAGCTCTATGGCCGGAATTTCCACTGTTAGGCTTGGCAGCCTCATCCCGGCGGAAATTACCTGTTTTTCCACCACCTTAAAATCATAAGTGATATTTTGAACCAGCCTTTTGGTGTGCTCCCTGCCCGCTTTTACCAGCATTTTTTTAAGGCAGGGATAAGCGGTTTCCACCCTTTTATCAAGGTCCCGTTCCAGGATTTTTACCTGTTCCACCTTGCGCATAAGCTCAGAAACAAGAATTTCCCGTTTTTGTTCCAAAAGGTCATAGCCTTCTCGGGCTATAAACAGCCTTTCTTTCACTCTTTGGAGGTTACTCTTTGTAGGGGCGATCTGCTCTCTAGCCATAGGGAGATTTTAGCATATAATCGCGAAAATTGCTTAAAAAACCTTCCCTTTTTACCGAAAATTATGATATACTATCAATGATTTGGGAGAATAAAAAATGATAGGAAGAGTTATAGTCCTTTTACTGCTCATAATTATCTTGTCTGTGGGCGGTATTATTTGGTTCGATTATCTTAATGTTATAGACGCTAAATTCGTACTTGCCCCCATTTACAGCCGTATTCCCTTTTTGGCAGGAGAGCCCCGAACCCAGCTCCAAATAAGCCCGGATGATGATATCAATTTGGACGCTGAAAGACTGGCTATTAGGCTTCAGGCTACAGAATTTCAACGAATGGAACTGGAGATCAGGGAAAGGGATATGGAAGATCAATATGGACAGATTGAGCAGATAGTACAGGAATTGAACCTGCGCCAAGAAACCCTGGATGATATAGAAAGATCCCTAAGACTTCAAGGAGAAGATGCCGAAAATATTGGTAGGAATATCGAGCAAAGCTCACGAAATTTAACCAATATGCCGCCGGAGAATGCGGTTAGCATTATTGCTATGTTAGATAATCAGCTTGCTATCGATGTTATCCGGAAGACCGAGGAAATTGCCAGGGCAGAAGGACGAGCGTCTATTGTACCCCGTTGGTTTTCTCTGATGGAACCGGCTAAAGCGGCAGAACTGCAAAGATTAATGGCAGGACGGCCCTCCAGCTTATAGTTTCCAATCACCTTCCGGACCTGACTACTAATAGTAGTCAGGGGATCCTTATTCTAAGGAGGACGGTTGGTGATAGCCATTACAAACACAGAGCCAATTCCAATTAATCCCGTTGCTGTAAAAGATCTGCCGCAAATCCAACAACTTGAAGAAGATAATGACGAAAAACCGGAACAAACCAGTTTTGCCGAGCTTTTAGCGGGATTATTGTATAATTCCGAAAAAGCACCGGAAGTTCCAATTAAAGAGAACTTTTTAGGCGAAGCAGAGCCGAATTTTTCCGAAGTAACTTTCGGCGGCATCGAATTAAAAGATATGCAGAAATATATTAATGAAGTTGATTTTTCAGAAAATCCTTCGGATGTAAAAGTTCCTGCAGAAGATTTAAATGTTATTTTAGGCACGCAAAGATTATTTTCCGATTTGGGAGAGATTGCCAAAGAAGCCAATGAAGGTGATTTTTACAGGGATCTTTCCAATTTAATAAGGACAGATCTTGTGCCGGAAGCAGATGTTGATACCGATTTCTTTGAAGTTTTATCAAATGGAAAAAATCAAAACAATCTTAATATTCAGCAGACTGCCGCCGCAGTTAATAATGAACAGAATGAATCAGCAGAAACAGGGGTAAAGAAAGACAGCACACAAAAACTTTCCAATTTAATTGAAAATAAAGAACGAACAGAAGAAACGGCCATGCTGCGTGCTCGTCCTGAAAATGAAAAACTTGGCAAGTTAGAAGAAACCCGTAATGCCGCTTTGCGTAATCGTACTGGCCGCGACAGAATAGCAATTCAAGTAAATGATATGCGTACAAATTCTGCAGAAACATTAAACAGCCAAAACCGCTCTTTCGCGGCAATAGAGGCAAGCACCGCAAGAATAGGCGACCCTGCTGCTGTCCGCGAAGTTTCGTTGGAACTGCGAATTCCCGAACAGAATAACGCAATTAATCAGGCAAATACAAGCTGGGAAGCAAAATCTTCCGGCGCTTTGGAAAATCTGCTTGCAAGAGAGCTTCACCAAAGCTTTAACGGCGACATTGTCCGCCATGCTTCTATGGCTCTTCGCGATGGAGGAGAGGGAACAATTAAAATTGCCCTTAAACCGGAGAGTCTTGGAAATGTAAAGATAGCCCTTGAATTGTCCGACAACAAGATTACGGGGAAAATTTATGTAGAAAGCGAAGAAGCTTTGAACGCTTTCCGCAGGGAAATTGCCTCTTTGGAGCAGGCTTTTAAGGATTCGGGCTTTACCGCCGCAGATTTAAACCTGACTCTGACATCTGATGGGCAAAATACGGGGGAATGGGAAGACACTCGTTCTGTTCCGCAAATGTTTGCTTCGCGCTATGAAGATAATTCTGAAAAAAGCGAGGTAAGTTTGATAAATGTTTTTATTGGGCACAGAAAAGGCTCAATTAATATGCTGGCATAATGCTTGCTTAAGTAAGGAGAAAGAATGAATACAATTGGTGCAATTAACGCTGCAACAATCGAAACCGAACAGCAAAGAATTTTTAGAATGAATTCTTCAGAACAGCTGGAACTTGAAGAGTTTGTCAGAGGTTTTAACAGGGAACTGTACCCGGATAATCCTACAAGACAAGCTCAGCAAAGTTTGGGAAAGGATGATTTTTTAAAGCTCCTTATTACCCAGCTTTCGTTTCAGGATCCTACTTCGCCTATGGAAGACAAACAGTTCATTGCACAGATGGCGCAGTTTTCTACATTGCAGCAAATGACATCAATAGCAGACGACTTTGCCAAACTTACATCAATGTTAATGAACAGCGAAGCGTCAACAGCATTGGGTAAAAATGTAGAAATTATTGATGGAGAAAGAGTTATTCAAGGTATGGTTCAAGCGGTAACTAGGGATCATACTCCCCAGATACTGGTAGATGGCAGTTTTTATAATTGGGAGAAAGTAACCAAAGTTTTCACTAATGAAAACGAAAAGGAGATAGACCTATGATGCGATCATTGTTTTCCGGCGTTTCCGGACTTCAGAATCATCAGACAAGAATGGATGTTATTGGTAATAACATTTCCAACATTAACACAACCGGTTTTAAACGCAACCGCGTTAACTTTCAGGATATGCTGTACCAACAGCTTCAGGGCGCTTCCCGTCCTACAGAAGATTTGGGCGGCGTAAACCCCAAAGAAGTCGGTCTTGGCATGAGCGTGGCGTCAATTGACACCATTCACATTCAAGGTGCATTGCAGACAACCGGCGTTCAGACAGACTTGGCAATTAACGGTCAGGGCTTTTTTATTCTTGACGACATGGGAACTCAGCTTTTTACAAGAGCAGGCGCATTCTCTATTGATGCGGACGGCGTTCTTGTAAATCCTGCAAACGGCATGAGAGTACAGGGCTGGATGGCGGAAGAAATTGACGGCGTAAATTTAATCGATGTCTCTGCTCCCGTTGGACAAATTACAATCCCTGTAGGTTCAAAAGATCCTGCAAAGGCTACCACAATGGTACAGTTTGCTTGTAACCTTGACAAAAGACTTCCTGAAATACCGGAAGATCCCACAGGCGATCAAATAAGAAATTCAACATGGAGAACCTCAACAAAAATTTTCGATTCCTTTGGCGATGAACATGAATTAATTGTTAATTTTACAAGAGTACCCGGAACTGCAAACAGTTGGAACGCTACAGTAAGCGTTGATCCGCAAAATGAAACTCCTACAAACGCAACTATTGGGTTTGGGGAAGAAGCTCCTGCAGTGGGCGGTCCTACAACCTTTGTTGTAAACTTTTCAAATAACGGAACTCTTCTTTCTGCGGAAGACGGAGCGGGAAATATCTCCGGTGCTTCCGGTCAGGTTCAAATGTATGTAGCTTATGATGTACAGACAGCAACCCCCAATGAAGACGGCACTTTAACAAGGCAGCAGTTTGTTCTTAATCTTGGCAATGTCGGCGGACTTACCAATTCTATTACACAGTATTCGGAATCCAGTTCTTCCAAAGCAGTAGAGCAGGACGGCTATACAATGGGTTATCTTGAAAACTTCAAGATCGATCTTACCGGTGTAATTACAGGCATCTATTCAAACGGAACCACCAGGGATATTGGACAGGTTGCTATTGCTACCTTCGCCAATCAGGGCGGTCTTGAAAAACAAGGCGACAATACTTTCCGTGTGTCCAATAACTCAGGTATGGCAAATATTGGTCCGTCAGGCGTGGCCGGAAAAGGAAGGATTATCGCAGGTACATTGGAAATGTCCAATGTTGATATGGCAGATCAGTTTGTTGACATGATTGTTACTCAGCGCGGCTTCCAGGCTAACTCCAAAACAATTCAAACAGCAGACCAGCTGCTTCAGGAGTTGCTAACCTTAAAGAGATAAGGTAATATATGATAAAAGTAAGCAGGCTTGATGGAACGGAATATTTTATAAACCCTCACCAAATTGAGTGTATCGAGGTTCGCCCCGATACCACTTTGGTGATGTTTTCCGGTAAAGCCCATATTGTGCGGGAAGAGGTGGATACTGTGTTGGAAAGAATTACCGAATATCGCCGACGGCTGGTTCCGTATGTAGTCCAGGAGTAAACGAGTATGAATAAAAGCTTGAACATGGGATCATTTATAGGTGCGGTTGGCGCTCTTGCCATGATTGTTGTCTCTATTTTATTGAGCGGCAACTCGCTTGGAGCGTTTATCGATATTCCTTCACTTGCGTTGGTTGTTATTGGTTCTTATTTTGCTCTTATGATTGCCTTTTCATTATCAGACGCATTAGCGGTTTTCCCTGCTATTGCTCTTACTTTTAGGCAGCCGGTTTATAATCAGCAGGGTATTATCCAAAAAATGATTTCTTTTTCAGAAAAAGCCCGCCGCGAAGGTCTTTTGGCATTGGAAGACGAGCTTGAAGACCTTGACGACGAGTTTATGAAAAAGGGCTTGCGCCTTGTTGTTGACGGTACAGATGCCGCAATTATTAAAGATTTAATGGAGCTGGAATTAAGCCAAATGCAGGCGCGCCATGCTTCAAAAATAAGTCTTATGAATAACTGGGCTGTTCTTACTCCCGGTCTTGGTATGTTAGGTACGGTTATGGGTCTTGTAGGTATGTTACGCAATCTTGAAGATAAAGCATCAATTGGTCCTAACATGGCTCTTGCTCTTATTACTACATTTTACGGCTCTTTGTTTTCCAATGTATTCTTTATTCCGTGGGCAAATAAACTTTTGGTTTATGATGCCGAAGAATCAAGCATTAAAGAAATGGTAATAGAAGGTGTTCTTTCAATTCAATCCGGCGATAATACTCGAATTTTAGCGCTTAAACTTCTTTCATATCTTGATCCTCTTGCGCGCAGAACAATGGAAAAAGAAGTCTTAAAGGATTAAACATGGCAAGAAAAAAGAAGCAGGCTGCAGCACCGGTAAGTACATGGTTAAATACCTACGCAGATATGATAACGCTGTGCCTTTGCTTCTTTGTTATTTTATTTAACCCCGATGATACTACTATGGCTCAATTGGAAGCAATTTCAACTTCTTTGCGTACCGGCGGTATTGGTTCTGCACCTGGCGGTCGTACTCTTGCGGCAGGGCGGAGCGCCGAATTAGGAAACACAATAACGCAGCTTCCTTCTTTGGACAGGGGTAATGCATTAGGTACAGCCGTTCGCAGGGCAGTTTCCATCTTTTCTCCGGAAATCCGTTCAAACAAAATCAGAATATCTCACGAAGAACGCGGTCTTGTAATTACCCTTGCGGGGGATGCATTTTTTAACCCTGCAAGCCACAGAATTAATATTGAAGCAACAAGAGATATAATGCTTAGAATTGGAACATTTCTTTCGTCCGATGAATTACGGGGAAGAAAATTCAGAATAGAAGGCCACACTGATGCTGTTGATGTTGACCCCGAAGGTCCGTGGGATGACAACTGGCATTTGTCGGTAGAACGCTCAAGGAGCGTACTCCGTTATCTTTCTGCCATTGGTGTTGACGAACGCCGTTTTCAAATAGCCGGTTTTGGCGATACTGTTCCCCTTTCATCTAATGATACCGAAGAAGGGCGCGCAAACAATCGCCGTGTGGATATTGTTATTTTAGATGAAGGGCATTTATAGTCTATGATAACAGTATATTTGACGGCGCTTGGTATTGTTTTTGTTATCATATCAATTTTATTAATTAATATTGCCCAAAAAAGAAGTATTATTGTACAGCAGACCGCAACCCTTCAAGAGGCTCATGAACAGACAACTTCCGCGAATAAAACCGTTGAATATGAAAGAATGAATTACAAGCTTGTAATCGAATCCATGAATATTGCTCTGTGGGAAATGGAATACTCTCCCTCGGCTGAAGAAGGAAGTATTGGTGAAGTGAGCGCATGGATATGGTCGCAGGAATTTCGCAATATGCTTGGATATAAAGATGAAAGTGAATTTCCCAATACTTTTGACTCTTTCCGTGAACATATCCATCCGGATGAATTAGAAAGAACTAAAGCCGCTTTTGAAGCTCATGTAATGGATAGAAGCGGAAAGACTCCATATAAAATTGAATACCGTTTAAGGCATAAGAACGGTGAATACTTATATTTTGACGGATTTGGAACAACCCTAAGAGACAGTAAAGGTTATCCAATCAGAGTGTCCGGTGCCATTAGGAATATAACCGATATTAAAGGAGCTTCCGAAGCGCTTAAAAAAAGAGAAGAAATGCTGGACGCTCTTAATAAAACAGCCATCATGTTCCTTGCACAAAACAAAGAAACATTTGATGAGATGATGGCATCAGGCGTTGGGAGGCTTGCCGATTTATTTAATATTGACAGGTTTTCTCTTTTTTGTAATTTTACAACGCCGGACGGTCTGCACGCATCGCAGATTTACCGCTGGGACAGGGAAGTTGGCGGTACTACGCCGCCAAATAAGATGTATGCCGATGTTACTTACTCAAGTTTCGCGCCGACATGGAAAGGAATTTTAGAGAAAGATGATGTGGTAAACGGACCGGCAAGGCTTATGGCCGAAAGAGAAGCGGCTACTTTAAAAGCGGCAGGTGTCATATCGGCGTTTGTTGTGCCTGTATTTACAGATGGCGCATTTTGGGGATTCGCGCTTTTTGAAGATCGCCATAATGAGCGGTATTTTGATGATAACTGTGTCGAGATAATGCGCTCAACAGCTTTCTTATGTGCAAACACTGTAATACGCAATGAAATGGAGAGAGACCGCGAAAAATTAACAAAAGATATTTATAATAGGGATCATCTTTTGGATGCAGTAAATCTTGCTGCAAGCATTTTGCTTACAATAAAGGATGCAAAAGATTTTCAATCTTCGCTTTTAAAAGGCATGGAAATTATTGGCCGCAGCGTGGAAGCAGACTGTGTCGAGATTTGGAAAAACGAAATGATAGACGGAGAGCTTTATGCTGTCATTAATAATTACTGGTTCAATAATAGGTCTCCGCATCCTGAGCCGGCTGCCGCTTTCAAAAGTTTTTCTTACAAGTCAACGCCTGACTGGGAAAAAAGGCTTTCAAGCGGCGAATGTATAAAAGGATCGCTGGAAAACCTTTCTTTGGAAGATCGGGAATTTATAAATTCTTTTGGCATTAAATCCCTGCTTGTTATACCAATATTTATGGAAGACCACCTTTGGGGAATGTGCTGTATCGACGATTACAGTACATTCCGCGATTTTACGGATGACGAAGTCGGCATTTTGCGCTCATGCGCCTTGTTTTTTGTTAACGCTCTGCTTCGCAATGGCATGGATTTGGAAATCCGCGAAACTTCTGCTGAACTTATGCTCCGAAAAAACACTCTTCAAACAATAATTGATTCTATACCGGATATTATTTTTTGCAAGGATTTAGATTTTAGATATTCAATGTTAAACTCCGTATGTTTGGAATTTTTGGGTTCCGATATGGAAAACATTATAGGAAAAAGCGATTTTGAACTGGGCTTCCCCGATAATGTAGCCAATAAAATGATTTGGGCGGACACAAGAATATTAGACGGCGAACAAAAAGTTGTTTATGACGATTGGGTTCCGCCTATAAGCGGTGATGAGCGGTATCTTGAAACAACCAAAGCTCCTCTTGTACAAGACGGCGCTATAGTTGGCATTGTAGGCATATCCCGCGATATAACCGAAAAAATGCAGATGGAAAAAACACTCTCTGCGGCGCTTGAACAAGCCAACGCCGCAAGCAAGGCAAAAAGCAACTTCCTTTCTACAATGAGTCATGAAATGCGGACTCCCATGAATGCGATAATCGGCATGACAAGCATTGGAAAAAAAGCGAATAACATAGAAGGAAAAGATTATGCTTTAACCAAAATAGGGAATGCTTCAAGCCATCTGCTTGGTGTAATAAACGATGTACTTGATATGGCAAAGATTGAAGCTGCAAAACTGGAATTGGTTCCCGTTGAATTTAATTTTGAAAGACTTTTACAAAGAGTAATTGCTGTTATTAATCTGCGAATTGATGAAAAACGCCAAAAACTTTCCGTAAATATAGACAGTAAAATACCGGAGTTCCTTGTTGCGGACGACCAAAGATTAGCGCAAGTTATGACAAACTTGTTGTCTAATGCCGTAAAGTTTACCCCCGAAGGCGGTGAGATCCGGCTTGAAGCTTCTTTATTATGCGAATCAGATGATGACTGCGAACTGCGTATAGATGTTGTTGACAATGGAATAGGCATAGATCCTAAGCAGCATGAAAAACTGTTTGCCATGTTTGAACAGGCGGAAAGCGGAATTAGCCGTGAATACGGAGGCACAGGACTTGGTCTTGGCATTTCCAAAAATATTATAGAGCTTATGGGCGGTAAGATTTGGATTGAATCGGAGATTGGCAAAGGGGCACGGTTTATTTTTACTATAAAAACAAAACGCGGCGAAAAGAATTACCGTTCACTGCTTTCTCCCGGCGTAAATTGGGATAATATCCGAATTTTAGCGGTGGATGATGTAAAAGAGGTATTGTATCAGTTTGAGGATATATTTGATAATCTTGATATAAAATGCGATGTAGCATCTAACGGTATTGAAGCTTGTCAGTTAATAGAAGAGCGCGGCGAATATGATATATATTTTGTTGATTGGCGTATGCCGGACATGGACGGAATTGAGCTGACAAAGAAAATAAAAACCCGCGCAAGCGATAGACAGTCTGTGGTTATAATGATTACAGCTATGGACTGGGAACAGATTAGGGAAAGCGCGGCTGATGCGGGCGTGGCTAAACATTTATTAAAACCGCTTTCTCCCTCTATGGTTATTGACTGTGTAAATGATTGTCTTGGTGTACCCTCAATTCACTTAAATACCGGAAAAATAGAAGGTATATTTGCAGGCAAGAAAATGCTGCTTGCCGAAGATGTGGAAATTAATCGTGAAATACTTATTACCCTTTTGGAAGATACCGGAATTAGTATAGACAGTGCCGAAAATGGCAGGGAAGCAATAGAAGCAATAGAGGCAGCCCCGGATAAATACGATATTATTTTTATGGATGTGCAAATGCCAAAAATGGACGGCCTTGAAGCTACACGGCGCATTCGTGCTTTGCCTTCTTTACGCAAATTGCCAATTATAGCAATGACAGCCAATGTTTTTAAAGATGACATAGAGGAATGCCTTAAAGCGGGAATGGATGATCACCTTGGAAAACCGCTTGATGTTGACAAAGTATTGGAAATACTGCGAAAATATTTGGAAATTTAATTATATTACTCCATAGGCTGCAGTTCCATGTCTGCTTTTGGATGTTTACACAATGGACATATATAATCGTCAGGCAGCTCTCCATCCCATTCCTGAATATACCCGCAGATTCTGCAGATATAAACTCTTTTACCGGAAGATTGCGGTTTAACAGCGGCAGGTTTTGGCTTTATATTGTCAAAATAATATTGATACGACAGAGAAGGTTCATTTGATAAAACCACAGCCTCTGATACCTGCGCAGCAAAAACCGTGTGCGTGCCATGATCCGTTACAGAGATTACTTCCGCCGATATAAACGCATTTGTGTTATCGGTAATATAATACAGTCCGTTATTGCTTTTTTTGCAGGAACCTTCAAAGCCTTCGAATTTATTTACATCCCGTCCGCTTTGAAAGCCAAATCTTTCAAAGATATCAAAGCGCGAATTTGTTGTAAGCGATGTTATGTTAAACTTTTTAGATTCCATTATTAAATCGTGCGTGTGATTTAACTTGTTTATTGCAATAACAATCTGCTTTGGCTGATCTGTTATTTGCATGACTGTATTAATTATACAGCCGCCGTGTGCCGCGTCAGGCGAACTGCTCTTTGCCGAGGTTAAAACAAAAAGCCCGTAAGTTATTTTAAAGAATGCGTTAGGTTCAACTTTATTGCTATGTACAATAGTTTCGCTCTTGCTGTCTTTTGTAAAGGCTGCGGCTATTGCTTTTGCCAAATTTTCTATTTCTTCAAGGTTATTCTGCTTAACACCGGATTTTAACGAAACGGTATTTTCCAAAAAAACCGAATTTTTTAACGGTAATAAAATATCTTTCATTTGCCTGCCCGAAAGCGCAGCCCATGTGCCGTTTTCCATAAAAGCAATAGTTCTATTTTGAAGGTTATGGGCGGCAATCTCGTTAAGAAGCGTTTCCATGCTTATAAATATTTTTGAGTTATAAGTTGTACTTGCAAATACAAGATGGCTGAATCTAAAGGCCTGCGAAAGCACAAAAGACGGATGTGTAACGGAAACATCATACATAGCTATATTTTTAACGCCCGCTTCTGCCAGTTTTACCGCAAGAATACTGGCGGCGTTTTCGGTATTTCCGTAAATGGAAGCATAAGCGATTAAAACTCCTTCTTCTTCGGGAGTATAATTGCTCCACTTTTGGTATTTACTTATATAGCTTCCTATGTCTTTGCGCCAAATTGGTCCGTGAAGCGGAAGCAGAGCGGCAATTTCCAAAGATGCCATTTTTTTAAGAATTGCCTGAACCTGTATTCCATATTTTCCTACAATGTTGGTGTAATATCTTCGGGCTTCATCCATAAAGTTCTTTTCAAAATCAACTTCATCCGCAAAAATATTTCCGTTAAGACTGCCGAATGTTCCAAAAGCGTCTGCCGTATAAAGGTATTTGTCCGCTGCATCATAAGTCAGCATAACCTCCGGCCAGTGAACCATTGCCGCCGTATAAAAAATAAACTTGTGTTTTCCCGTAGTAATTTCGTCTCCTTCTTTAACAACAACTGCGTTTTTATCCGCATCAAAATTAAAAAATTGTTTAATCATAGAAAATGTTTTTGCATTGCCTATAATTTTTACATCAGGAAAAAGTAAAATAAGACGGTTAAGGACCGCACTATGATCGGGCTCCATGTGGTTTATTACAACAAAGTCAAGTTTTTTCCCTTTTAAAAGAAAGGTTAAATTTTCAAAAAACACCTCGCTTACGGATTTATCGACACAGTCCAAAAGAATTGTTTTTTCGTCCATAATAAGATATGAATTATAAGACACCCCGTTCGGCAGCGGATAAGCGCTTTCAAACAGTGCCAACCGCTTGTCATTCGCGCCCACCCAGTAAACATCGTCATTAATTTTTCTTGTATTGTGCATAATAAATCTCCATTTATTTAAAAATAACACGAAATCGCCGTATTTGTAAAGAGCCGTAATTTACAGGGATCTTATTTATTCATCTCCATACGGCGGTCTCGTACAGTTTCCAGTTTTTTCTTAAGCTCCGTAATCTGCGCATCCCCTATAAGTGTTTTTATTTCATCCAGGCTTTTTTCAAATTGATTAATTCGTTCAAGAAGCATTTCACGGTTTTCAATAAAAATCTCTGTCCACATTGGCACATTGAGCATTGCTATACGGGTAAGGTCTTCAAAACTGCCCCCCCCAAAGCGGGTAATTTTGGTGTCGGCTTCGCAGTCAATAAGAGCAGAAGCAATTACATGGCAAAGCTGGCTTGTAAATGCTATTTTACGGTCATGCTCTTCTGGAGTTACTTCGGTAATTTTGCCAAATCCCATTTGTTGTATCAATTTTTTTAAAAATTCAAGATTTTCCGGCTTGTTCCGTGCCAAGGGAGTAAGAATATAATTTTTTCCTGTAAAGTTGCAAAGGTGCGAATTTATAAAACCGCCTTTTTCCGCACCTGCCATAGGATGCCCGGGAATAAAATCAACATCTTCGCGGAATTTTTGCACGGCATTTGCAATACTGCTTTTTGTGCCGGCAATGTCGGTAATAAGACTGCCTGTTTTAAAGTTATGCTGCCATTTTTCCAAAAAACGGATAACAGAGGAAGGGTTCAAACAAAGAAATATAACATCGCATTTAGCAAGCATATCTCCGGCATTGTCCGCGTTATAAATATGCGAAACAAGTTTCTGCTCTTGTGCTGCGTTTAATGTTTCGCTGTCCGTATCGCAGACAAAAAGGTTCTCCTGCGGAATGCCGCACTTAGCCCTAAGCGCATGAGCAATTGCCCCCCCCATAAGGCCAAGACCGGCAATACCTGTTAAGAAATTATCGCTTTTCATTTTTAAATTATTTTTCCTTCTATTTCTGCATACTTTCGTAATACACCCATCATTTCGGCAAATGCATCCGGCGTAAGCGATTGTTCTCCGTCGCATAAAGCGAGTTCAGGATCATTGTGAACCTCTACCATTATGCCATCGGCTCCGGCGGCCAAAGCCGCTTTTGACATAGCAGGAACCATCCAGGAAAGACCGGTCGCATGGCTTGGGTCAACTATTACGGGAAGATGCGTTTTTTTCTTGAGCATGGGAATAACCGCAAGATCCAGCATATTGCGCGTATAGTTGTCAAAGCTTCGTATGCCTCTTTCGCACAGTACAACTTTATCGTTGCCTCCCGCCATAATGTATTCTGCCGCCATTAAAAGCTCTATCATTGTTCCGGCTATTCCCCGTTTTAAAAGTATTGGTATGCGGGTTTTTCCAAGTTCTTTTAACAAGTTAAAATTTTGCATATTTCGCGCGCCAACTTGTATTAAGTCAACATTGTCAAACAATTCAATTTGGCTTATTTCCATTACCTCTGTAACAATGGGCAGCCCGCAGGCTTTTTTTGCTTCAAGCATAATATCCAGGCCGGCTCCGCCCATTCCCTGAAAAGCATAGGGGCTTGTTCTTGGTTTAAACGCCCCCCCTCGCAGGAAAGCGGCCCCCGACTTTTTTACTTCCTCTGCTATGGAAATAACCTGTTCGCGGCTTTCCACGGAACAGGGGCCGGCAATTACCGCAAACGAGCCGCCTCCAATTTTTGCTTTGCGGCTGCCGCATTCAAAATCCAGCACTGTGTCCAAGGGGTGAAACACCCTATTTGCCCGCTTGTACGGCTCCTGTACACGGATAACTTTATCAACATGACGGTTTGCCCGTACAGCCTCGTCATTTATAACGGTAGTGTCTCCCACAAGGCCCAAAACGGTTTGGGAAGCCCCCTGAGACTGATCAACCTTAACTCCCAGCTTTTCAAGATCGGCTATAAGCTGTTTTATATCTTCCCGGCTGACACCCGGTTTTAACGAAATTACCATTAAAATCTCCTTGGCAGAAGTGTATCAGATAACACTCAAATAACACAATACACTGTAATTTAGGGCACTTGACAAACCCGTCAATATTGGGCAATAATTTCTTATTAATCAAATATAAGGAGGATTTTATGAATAAAATCCGTGTTTTTCTTGTTTTTTCAGTATTATTTGCATTTGCTGCGGGCGGTTTGTTCGCACAGCGAAATAATAACACCCAGGAGCTTCGTTTTGGCTCACGAACAAATGGAAATTTGAATAGAGACAGCGAAGTTTGGTATTCCTTAAGTCCTGCTCAGAACAGCTTTATGGTAATAGACCTTAACAGCGATGATTTTGATGCATACATCGAAGTGTATGATTCTGACCGTAATTTAATAGATGAAGATGATGATGGCGGGGGCGGCACAGATTCCAGAGTTGAACTATATGGAGCCAGAGGCAGCACTTATTTTGTTAAAGTAAGAAGCTATAATCGCAGAGAGGGCGGTGCTTTTAGGATTTTAGCCACATATAAAGCTGTTCCCCAGTCTTTAGAGCTTCGTTTTGGCAACCCTCGTAATGCAAATCTTGGCAGAGGAGACGAGCACTGGTACAGCGTTCGTGCAAATGAAGCCGGTATAATTATTGTAGAAACCACAGGCGACGAAGTTGACACTTACTTGGACGCTTATGACAATTCATATAAGTTAATATCGTCTAATGATGACGGCGGTTCAGGCTATAATGCCAGAATAACTCTTATTGCCGAAGCCGGGGAGACTTTCTTCTTTAAATTAAGAGGTTATGACGAAACTGAAAGAGGTCCTTATAGAATTTTGTCAACTTTTGAAGGTATTCCCGAAGATCCGGGAAATACAGAGCGATCCCGTGCTATTTCCATGAATATTGGGGATACAAGATCGGGCTTTTTTCATAGTTATGATGAATACAGATGGTTCAGCTTTACAGTACCTAGAGGCGGAGCATCTGTTGCTGTCTATACCACAGGCAATCTTGACACTGTAATGACACTTTATGATAATCGCAGGGTTGTTACCGACGATGACGATTCCGGCGAAGGTTTTAATGCTCTTATTTCTGAAAGACTAAGCGCAGGAACTTACTTTGTAAGTGTAACAACATATGGCGGAGAGATTGGGCATTTTACTATTTCTGTAGAGTAATAGAAATTAAGCGGCTATATTGAATAACATCCCTGTTTCAGGAGAAGCAGGGGTGTAAACGGTCGATCCTTGCGCGGTTTTAAGTTCTCGGTGGTACTGTTCAATAAGGGCGTTTATGCGCTTTTCATCATTTTCTCTTATAGAAGCAATCTCCTCGTTTTCACCAGCCTGACCTTTCATTTTTTCCAATTGCTCAATCATTGTATTAAGGATTTTAAGCCTGGAAATATTAACGCCCTGGGTTCCTTCGGGGGCGGGAGTTCCGGCAACATGCTTGAATTGTGAGTAGATAACCATAGAGGGAGAAACCGGCATAGATGTTTTGCCGACAGCAGCGGCATTAATGGCATAGCCATAAGTGGGAAATGCTTGATATGGTAAATTTCCGATTTCCATAGTGTTCTCCTATTTAGAATATCGGAAGATTTTTAAGTAAGATTTACCGTTTTTACCTGTTCATTCGTACCCAGTCGGCAAGCCGCCTTTCCAGGGGGTAAACCTGCGCAGTATCAGAAGTACGGGACCTGTCGTGAAGGTAGGGGAGTATGACTCTTTCTTTAATATCAGCCCAGTTGCCGGGCAGTACATTGGGCGGCATTAGATAGTCAGATGGGGGCATTCGCTCTGTTAATTCGGGGTAAAAACGAGGGAAAACCTGTTCTGTAACAGGGGTTAGCGCAGAAAATCCGCCGCAAATTCCAAATACATTTTCACTAATTCTATTGGTCATGCTGTATTCTAAAATAACAGTCTGATTTTCAGCCGTAAAAAACCATTGTATAAAAGCTCTGGCAGCCTTTGTTGCCCTGGCTCTTTTTGGCATTCCTAAAAAAACAATATCCTCATTTATGGGAACTTTGTCTTCTCCCATAATCCAGCGGTAGTCTAATGTGCTTTTACTTTCTTCGCTTAATGTAAAGAAATCTCTGCTGTTCATGTACGAAAAAAGAATACGGTCATTTTGAATCAGTTTATCAGGGGGATCAAAAATGTATTTAAATGTAAAATCTTCTTCCGCCTGATTGCTTGTATTAATTTCGTTAGTCCAGTTGTAAATAAAATCCATAGAGTCTTCCAAAGCCAAAGCATTCCATGCTAAAGGAGAAGCTTCTCTAAAATTTGAACCTAAAAGGACAGCCGCTGTCAAAAGAAAATCATCGCTCCAAAGAGGGGAAAACCCCATTTTTGTAAGTGTTCCCCGTGTAACAGTATTAAAGTCCTTGCTTAGGGTTTTTATCTCGTCAAATTCAATGGTAAAGGGATTATTTAATTCCATGTTTTTTTCTTTAGAGAAAATTAACATGGGTAAATTAAACGATACCGGCATCAAATATTGATTTCGTTCTATCCTGCCAACAGCCAAAAGCTTTGGGTAAAAAATGTTTCTGGAAAGTTTTTTTGCGCCAAACAAATTATCCAGGGATCTAAAATAAGTACCTGTTGTTGAATTTTTAAGCCAGCTTCCGACAATAATGTCCGCTGTATCTCTTGTTCTTCCCAATACCTGCCCGGGATTTTCATAGTATTTAATTGATACTTTGTATTGGGTTTGGACAGTGTTAAAAAGCTCCCCATAAAGGGCGAATTCGGGGCGATCTGTCCAAATTTGGGCGGTTTTACCCCCGCCGCAGGATAGTATCGATATTAAAGCAAGAAGAAAACCAAAACTTTTTATAATACGCATGAGTCATAATATTTTATGAAATGGGTGCTTGTCAATCTGTCTTTTGAATGATACTATCAACTGGGGGATATTTAATTGTTAGAACGCGTAAAAGATGCCCATGTAATCAGGCTTATTGAGCAAATTGGTGAACACTACCGTACAAATATCTCCAATCGGTTTTTAAGGCCAATCATGCTTACCCTTTCTGTTGACAAAAGTACATGGGATCAAATAGAGCAATTAACTGAAAAATTAGAATTATTTCGATATCAGGGCTTCCACCTTGATGAATTATACAGGCAAATAGCCGCCTGTGCCCGTTTTGTGGAAATTGCCAGAAGCCACATGATTCCCTCTTTAAGGAGCAAGTTAAGCTCCACCCCCTCAGGCGGTCCTGACAAAATACTCCGAGAAATGGCAGCAAGCAATTTCGGCTCAAATTTACAGGTTTTTGCCGACCTTTTAAACGAATTATATGTAAGCTTGGTAGAAATGGATAAAGAGCATAACGGTAAAATGCCCGTTTATTCCCAAATATCAGAGCTCTACAGTGTGGGCCGCCTGCTTGTAGGGCATTAGCTTCCCCCCCTCTTGACTAATTGCTAAAAAATCGTTAAAAAGTAATGAAGATACGAAATAACATTGGAGAATAAAATGTACGCTTTAGTAGAATTCATGGGAAAACAGTATAAGGCTGAAAAAGGCGCGGCTATAAAGGTTGATAAGATCGATGCTGAGCCGGGCGCTAGTATCAATATTGATAAGGTACTGTTAGTTTCAGGAGAAGGTGCGGCGGTTAAGGTAGGCAGCCCCTATGTTCAGGGTGCAAAAGTTACCGCCAAGGTGGAATCCCACGGAAAAGATGATAAAATTATCGTTTTTAAGTACAAACCTAAAAAGGATTACCGCCGCAAACAGGGTCACAGGCAGCAGTATTCAGTTATCAAAATAGCTGATATTTCGGCTTAATTTGGGTGATTAAAATTGAAGCCGTTGTGGAAAATGACGGCACTTTAAGGGCGTGCAAGGCTGAAGGCCATGCCGATATGGGTAAAACGGGCAAAGATATTGTCTGTGCGGCTGTATCGGTGTTAATGAGGACAGCTTACAGCGTATTGTCCGGCAAAGAGGGTATTACAGTGCATGGGGGAGCTCCTAAAAAGGGCACTATGTGGCTGGAAGCCGATTACAATGCGGAATCAAAGGAATTCCTTTTTGCCGCAGGGGTATTTCTGATAGAAGGGCTTAGGTCTGTAGCTCAGGAATACCCAAAAAATTGTAAGTTAACTATTAGTAAGATGAAATTATAGACAGGAGATTGATATGGCAAGGAAACGCGGCGGAAGCGGCGCAAAAAACGGAAGAGACTCTAACCCTAAATATTTGGGTATTAAATCGTCAGACGGCTCTATTGTAACAGCAGGAACAATTATTGCCCGTCAGAGGGGTACAAATATTCACCCCGGTACAAATGTCGGCTGCGGTGGGGATTACACTCTTTTTGCCCTTAAAGACGGCAAGGTTACCTATCATAATCGCCGCGGCAGAAAACTCGCTTCGGTAGTATAAGATTTATAGTTATACGAACACAAGAAAACCATGGAAAGATTTGCGGATGAAGCTATTATTGAGGTTTCCTCCGGCTCGGGCGGTAATGGCTGTGCAGCATTCCGCAGGGAAAAATATGTTCCAAAAGGCGGTCCTGCAGGCGGCGACGGCGGCAGGGGCGGCGATGTCATATTCACAATAAAACGCAATTTACGAACTCTAGCCCATCTAAGATATAAGCACTTTTTTAAAGCGGATAATGGCCGTGACGGCGAAAGCTCCGGCAGGTACGGACAACAGGGTGCAGATGTCACTATCCCCCTGCCGCCGGGCTCTGTAATAAGGGATATTCAAACAAATGAGCTAATCCGTGATTTTTCCAAAAACACAGAGGATTTTGTCTTTGTAAAAGGCGGCAACGGCGGCTGGGGTAATATCCACTTTAAGTCGTCAACAAACCAAGCGCCGCGCAAAGCCCTGCCCGGAAAGCCGGGTATTACCGCTAAAATAAAAGTAGAACTGCAATTAATGGCGGACATTGGTCTTGTGGGCTTTCCCAATGCGGGCAAGTCCAGTCTGCTTGACCGCTTTACAAATGCCCGTCCAAAAATAGCGTCATACCCCTTCACGACAAAGATCCCCAACCTTGGCGTTCTCACCGTTGGGGAGCGGGATATTATAATTGCTGACATTCCGGGGCTTATTGAAGGGGCTTCCGGCGGAGCAGGGCTGGGGTTCCGTTTTTTAAAACATATTTCCCGTACCGCAGCCCTGGCTTTTTTAATCGATCTTAGCAGTGACAATTATTTGCAAGCTTATGATATTTTGTTAAATGAGCTAAAAACTTATTCACGGTTGGCTCGCCAAACCGAAGATTTAACTGAAAAAAAACGATTACTTGTAGGCACAAAGACCGATCTGAACGATCCTGAAAATGGTATTTGCATGGAAACTAGATTATCAGAGTTAAAAGCAAAATACCCAAAGGAAGAAGTGTTGGCTATTTCTGTTTTTTCGGGTGATGGGATTAAAGAGTTGTCTTATGCGTTTTTGAATTTAACCGCAGAGAGCACAGAGGGGGAGGATTTGTGAGGTTGGGTATTCTTGGCGGCAGTTTTAATCCTGTTCATAATGGGCATCTTTTTTTTGCGGAAAAGGCTATCTCTGAATTAAAACTGGACAGGGTTGTGTTTGTGCCGGCTTACCGTTCTCCATTTAAGCCTGATGCCGTTGGCATGGAAACCGGTGCTGCAGACAGACTGCTTATGCTTGCTGCCGCCATAGAGGGCGACCCCCGTTTTGCCATAGATGACTGTGAAATAAGACGGGAAGGGGTTTCCTATACCGTACATACACTGGAAGACATCATAGAACGGTATTTGCCAACAGGAAAGCCGTATCTTTTAATTGGCGATGACCTAGCTGCCGACTTCCCCAAATGGCGTGACAGCGAGCGCATTTTAGAGCAAGCAGAAATAGTCATAGCCCGCCGTCTAAACGACAAACCAAAAGACTACCCCTACCCCCACAAAACAATAAAAAACGAAACAATGGATGTATCTTCGCAAAAAATACGGGAGTTGATAAAATCCGGCAGCAATTGGGAAACCCATATCCCTCCTTCTGTATCAAACATAATCAAGGAAAGGAAACTATATTCCCTGTCGGCTATCGCCGTGCAAGCGACCCCTGCCCACTCCCCACTAATTCAAATAGAACAGGCAGCAAGAGAAACCCTCTCCATGCCCCGTTTCCTTCATTCAAGGCATACAGCTCTTCTTGCATACGATATGTGCCGGCGCTTTAAAAGCGGCTTTAAAAGCGGCTTTAAAAGTACCTTTGGCATCGATCCAATGGACGGCTATCTTGCCGGCATAGCCCATGATTTAGCAAAACAGCTTGACCCCAAAGAAATGACAGAATTAGCCGTAAAAGATGGCAGGCCAATATCTGCTCTTGAAAAGAATAAACCCAACTTATTGCATGGCAGGGCTGCGGCGGTATTGCTAAGGGAGCGCTTCTCCATACATAATAAGGATATACTGGAAGCTGTGGCATTGCACACAATGGCCAGCCGGGATATGGGACCGCTTGCCAAGATTGTTTACATTGCCGACAAGGTTGAAGTTTCCAGAAGTTCTGTCGTTGATTTAAGGAAGTTGTGTTATGATGCATCTGCATCTGAAGCTGTCGAGCTAGACGATATTTTTTACGAAGTTGTAAAAAAGACTGTCAGTAAATTACAGTCAAGGGAATTGGATTTGTCTGAGGAAACCTTAAAATTACTGGAAAAAATGAAGGAAAAAAGCAGTTGAGATTACAAAAAATTGACGCATCTAAATTACTCCTTGCTCTTATAGTTTTAATTTTTTTTCTGGGAATACTCCTTGCGGTTTCTACATTCCGCAGTAATCCTTTGGAAGAAGCTATCTCTGTAAACCGTGTAATAAATGTTTTGTATGTTATAGAAGATGAGAGAATGCCGCTGAGTACTTATGTTTTAATGTACTATCCCGGAACAAAACGGGCGGCAATTTTTGATGTGCCGGGGCAGATAGGGCAAAGAATTCCCGGGATTAACCGTATTGATCGCATAGACAGCATTTATGATCCTTCCAGAATTAGTCATTATCAGAATGTGATAGAAAGGCTTTTAGGCATCGATATTAATTTTTCTATAATTATTACAAAGGACAACCTTGTTTCTATAGTTGATATCTTGGAAGGAGTGGAAATTTTTATACCAACGGCTGTGTCATACAGAGATGACGAACAGTTAATTTTATTTCCCTCCGGCATGACTGTTTTAGACGGAGACAAGGCAAGTGTTTATGCGGCATACAGTCTGCCTTATGAAGATAATGATTTGGAAATGTTCCGCAGGCAAAGGTTTTTTCTTGGTCTTATTGGCCGTCAAATTCAAATGAATAATATGCTTAAAAATAAAGATGCTTCTAAAATGTATCATTCATTTTTTAGAACAGGCATGAACAGACGGACAATAAGGCTTTTGTTTGACGAATTTACAAATATTGATATTGGACGAACCAATATACTGTCTGTGAGCGGAGATTTAACAGAGGTTTCCGGGCAGATGTTAATTATTCCGCTTAGAGACGGAAATATTGTAAAATTAATAGTGCACCAAACATTGGCAGCTCTTACCCGCGACATTGATGATCATGGGGCAGGAACACTTACCGTAGAAGTTCTTAATGGAACTCCGACCACCGGTCTTGCAAGCAGGACAGCGGATATCCTTCGCAGTTCCGGTTACGATGTCGTATCTGTGGGCAATGCCGATCGCAATGATTATCAAAATACGGTAATCATTCACCGTGCCGGAGACGAAGCATTGGTAAAAGATTTTGCCGATCTTGTCCGCAGTAACAATATAAGGCGTGAATTTGAGCTTGCAGATATGGACGAGATAGATTTGCAAAATTATGAAATGAAAGCGCAGATAACATTGATTATTGGAAGGGATTTTGATGCAAGATAATTCGGCAGTAAATGCCCTTGTTGAGCTTTTAAATGATCACAAGGGGCAGGAAGTAGTTTTAATGGATCTTCGCCAAAATAATAATTGGACAGATTTTTTTATTATTGCCACTGCTTCCAGCAAAGCACACATGGAAGGTATGGAGAGGCATTTAAAAGATTATTGCCGCGGGAATGAAATAGAGATACTTGGAAGTTCCCGAAGAGACCCTGAAGACGAGTGGCGCTTAATCGATTTAGGGTGGGTGGTTGTCCACCTTATGACCGCGCCAACTCGTGATTTCTACGATTTAGAAAGACTCTGGTCTTATGCGTCAAAGTCGTCTTCGTCGTCCCAGTCGTCTTCATCGTCCTCGTAGTCATCGTCTTCGTCGTCCTCATAGTCGTCGTCTTCGTCCTCGTCCTCATCATCGTCTAATTCATCTTCATAGTCGTCGTCTTCGTCGAGGTCGTCTTCATCATCCTCAAAATCTTCGTCATCGTCGTAGTCGTCATCTCCGAATAGGAAAACCGGCATTTCTTCCTCCGGTTTGCAGCCGTCCACAAGCATTAATGCTAATTCTTCATGTTTCATGCAAAAAGCCTCCTTTAAAAAACATAAGTTAGTAAATATGTATTGTCAACTGGTTTTTGATGTTTTTTTATAGTAATCTATTCTTATGATAATAAATGCTCCCGCTAAGGTAAACCTCCATTTGGCTGTTTTGGATAAAAGACAGGATGGTTTTCATAACCTGGAAAGCCTCTTTGTAACTGTGGATTTTGGGGATACCCTGCATTTTGAACCATTTGAGGCAAAAAACAAGGGGAAAAATGCCCTGGAATTGACTATGGAGGGGCCGGCAGCCGCAGGATTGGAGCTTCCTGCCGAAAAAAACATCATTTTTAAAGCTCTGTCCCTCTTTCGAGATAAATCTCGAGATAAATCCTTGGGGAAACACGGCTTTAATATAGGGCTTAGGGTTCGGGTGGAAAAGTATATTCCCTTAGGCGGCGGGCTGGGCGGCGGCTCCTCTAATGCGGCTTCCACCTTGTTGGCATTGAATCATCTTGCAGGTTCATTGTACGGAGCCCCCCCCTTTGCTCGTTCAGAACTTTTAGAGATGGCTGCCGCCCTAGGCAGTGATGTTCCCTTTTTTATTCACCAAGTTTCTGCCGCCTGGGTTACAGGCAGAGGAGAACATATAGAACCCCTTGATCCTCCTCCCTGGCATTATGTATTGGTAAATCCCGGCTTCCCAAGTGACACGGCTAGGGCTTTTAGACTGCTGGACAAAAGCAGAGAGACGGAGACATATACCCCTTTTTCCGGCTATTCACTAACCACAAACCAATATTCATTATTCAAAAATGACTTTCTTTCAATCTTCCCTGAGCCGGAAAAATCGACATATAACCAAATAATCTCCCAATTATTAGACTGCGGGGCGGAATTTGCCAATCTTTCCGGAGCAGGATCTGCTTGTTTTGGCGCGTTTTTTAAAAAAGAACAGGCAGATAACGCAGCTCTGTCCCTAAAAAAGAAGTGGGAATTTACCCAAGCCTGCAGTGTAATAAATTTTTGAAAGAAAAACTGATTTTTTACAAATTTTTCCTTGCTTTACTAACAAATAAGAGATATAATTTATTGTAGTTGGGTTCTAATACCCAATATAGGACCTCAAGAAAGAGGAGAGATGCTATGCAAATTACTGATATTAGGGTCCGTAAAGTGACTGGCGGCGGTAAGCCCAAGGCCTATGTAACGGTAACATTTGACGATTGTTTTGTTGTTCACAACATTAAAATCATAGAGGGCAAAACCGGAGTTTTCATTGCTATGCCCAGCCGGAAAACCAGGGCAGGAGAATACAAGGATGTAGCTCATCCTATCCATCCTGAATTCCGCGCTGAACTGCAAAAAAAGATTTTGGATAAATACGAATCCGGCGATGTCCAGGAAGCTTCAGCAGACGATCACGATTAATTTTGCGGTTGAAAATCAGGGTTGAAAAACCGGGGGTTACCCGGGTTTTTCAACCGGGCAAAACCCCCAAGGTACTTGATCAAACTTACTAATTTCGCTACTCTAATACACAGGGGTGCTGAGCCCCGGTGATGGGGCGTCGGCAAGCGGTAAGCCACCGGGTTTTGGGTCCGGTATTCATAGGTTCGAATCCTATCGCCCCAAATATGGGATAGCCCAGTGTATTTTTTAATGAGGTAAGAAAATGAGCAAAGTTGTATTACAAGCAAAAAGCCGCCAAAAATCAGGATCGGCAGAAGCCCGCAGAATGAGAAAGAGCGGTCGTATTCCGGCAGTTATTTACGGAAGACAAGGTAAATCTGTATCTATAGATATGGATAATACAGAATTTCTTAAAGGTACAAAGGGTATTTCCGAAAGTACCATAGTTAAAGTCGAAGTTGACGGCAAATCTTATGATGCCTTTGTAAAGGATACTCAAAGAAATATTATTGACGGAAAAGTTCTCCATATAGATTTTTATGAAGTAGAGTCAGGGGTTGTCCTTCGTGCCAAAGTATCCCTTATTTTTAAGGGCAATCCTGTTGGTGTCCGCGAAGGCGGTATGCTTGAAACTCCGGTTCATGAAATCGAAGTTGAATGTCTTCCCAAAGATCTGCCGGAAAGAATCGAAATTGATATTTCCGGTCTTAAGGTGAACCATTCAATTCATGTAAGAGATATTCCTCTTGCGGCAGATGTTAAGGTTTTATCTAATCTAGATCAGACCGTTGCGCTGGTTAAATTTGCCAAGGCTGAAGCTGCCGCACCTGCTGCCGCTGAAGCTGCCGCCGATGCCGGAGCCGCACCCGCCGCCGATGCAAAGGCTGCCGCACCTGCTGCCGACGCAAAAGCCGCCCCTGCCGCTGAAAAGAAGTGATTAGTGGTTAGTGAGTAGTGAGTGGTCTTGAAAATAGTGTTCAAGCTGTTTTAGTTGCTTTTCCTCAAAATACGCCATATCTAATCGCAGTTTCCGGGGGAGCGGACTCGATGGCTCTGCTTGTTGCTGTCGATACCCTTTTTAAGGGAAGTAATTTAACCGTTCTTCATGTGGATCATGGGTTGCGAGGGCAGGAGAGTAATGACGATGCCGAGTTTGTCCGCTCTTTTTGCGAAGAACGAAAAATCCCCTGTACAATTGTATCTATTCCTGAAGGAGAAGTTGCGGCTTATTCCAAAAGCCACAGGACAGGGATAGAGGGAGCAGCCCGCCATTTTCGTCGCGAGGCACTTTTGGATAAAGCAACACAGCTTGATACGCCGGAGAGCAAAACCCTTATCTTAACGGCACATACCAAAGATGATGCGTTGGAACTTTCTCTTATGCGGATTTTTCGCGGTGCAGGCCCTGCAGGGCTTGCTTCTATGCCGATAAAAAAAGACAGATTTGTCCGTCCGCTTTTGGAAGTAACCCGTGCGGAAGTTATTGATTATTTAAAAGAAAAAAACATTCCTTGGCGCGAAGACTCAACAAATACCGATGACAAATTCCTTAGAAACAAAATACGGCATAGCCTTATTCCCCTTTTGAATGAGAACTTTCCGTTATGGAAAAAGGGAATTGTTGGAATGGCGGAGACACAATCTCTTGTTGCGGAATTTATTGATGCTGAGGTTAAGAATAGAGTTGTCTGGGATCAGGAAGCGGATGGCAGCCTGACCACCGACGAAGCAAACTTTTTCGCCCAACCACAAATAATCAAAGAAGAATCAATCTTTCAAGCCATAAACCTCTTAACCTCTCTGCGTTCTCCAAATCTCAGCGCCCCCGCGCGAGGTCTTAAAAGATTTGTAGTAAGGGAATTCTGCCAAGGAAAAACAAAAGCCTGCGACCTAAGCATTGCCCGCATAATTCGCAAAAAAGGCAGGATAATAGTGTCTTCGCAAACATGATACGAGCAGTCGGCTAGCAACGGGGTAACCCTTTAACGCGGATTTACGCCGAAGAAGACGCGGATTAACGCAGATAACTATGATAGCTAAGATGTCTTATTCTATCATAGTTATATTAAAATTTTAAATTTTTAAGATTGGTAGGTTAGATATATCTATCTTAACCAGCTAATATATCCGCGTAAATCAGTAAAATCCGTGTAAATCTGCGTTCCATGTTAACCCCGTCTCACAGCCCCCTTGCGGATAACATATCAGGGTTTCCAGCTACCAGAGTTGTGGTTTTCAAGGGTAACGCAAAATGTTAGAATGAAAGCATGGGAAAAGAACCTTGGGACAGCAGTTCTGAAAAGGCTAAAGAACTCAAAATATCTGATTTTGGAACGCCTGAAGAAGTTAGAGAAATGTCGAAGATGCCAAGAACTGCCCAAAACAGAGAAGAAGCCGTAAATATACTAAAACAAATTGCTAAAAACGGAAGTTTGAAAAACAAATCGGGGATTATTGCTTCATTATCTGGGAAATCAATTGATGAAATTGTAAGCGGTCAGGCCTTGTATCAATCTTTTAATATCATGGCTCACTGGCAGGCAGCGGCTAATGTCGATAAGCTATTTTTAAATGCAATAGAACCTTGGGAATTTGAATTAAACCCAAACAAAGAAAATGAACATCTTAAAAATAGGTTGTATCTCTATGCACCAATGGAATATAACGAGAATATTCTTCCTGTTAAACTTACATTGAAGGAGTTCAAACAAAAAGGGCTTGAAAAACGCCTTTACTCAATTGAAGCAATAAATGTAGATATGCAGGTTAAATAAAAATAATAAGCAGAGGATGCTGGACTACTGACGGCTCACTCCGTAGGAGTCGAGAACATCCCTCAAATTCACCCTCTGCTTTGATAGGCGGAACCCATCATATATAATATAACTCAATTCTTTCGGAATGGCAATACTGCAAAAAGAGAAAAAATCCGGGTCTTTTGCCCCCTTATTGTCAAGTCCAATAAAGCCCCGCGGAGGGCAGAATTTAACGGGGTTACCCTTTAACGCGGATCTGGTGAGCAGACGAATGTCTGCGGTTAAATAATTTCTTCTCCAGCGGCGAACGAAGTGAGCCTTTACGCGGAAGAAGACGCAGATTTACGCGGAGATATTAGATTGTTAAGGTAAAATTATCTAACCTACATATATTAAAAATTTAAAATTTTAATATAGCTATGAGAGGATAAGATATCTTAGCTCTCATAGATAATCCGTGAAAATCCGCGTTTCATCGTGACCCCGCCTATGGTAACCCCGTTTAATCCGTCAAAAAGGCGAAATAATCCTGTTGATTAAATAGCTTTTCTTCTATAGTCTTATAATATGTTTAACAATATGGATAGAAAGCCGGTTCAAGGAGCCAAGCCGGGGATTCCCGGCGGGTTCGCCCTGTTTTTTTTCCTGTTTATTATCATACTTTTTGCCTCTAATTTGACAATGTTAAGGTCAGCTCCCGTAAGTGAAATTCCATATACCGATTTTTTTAGATATTTGGAGCAGAATCAAATTGAATCGGTTACCATTCGGGATAACAATATTCTAGACATTTTTTTAAAAGGGGCAGGCAATGGCTCTGCACAATTAAGAACCCGTATTCCCTATTCTGATCCAAACCTTCTTGCAATCCTGCAGGAAAAAGGAATAAATGTTACAGGTGCTGTTACCTCGCCAAGTTTTTGGCAGTTAATAAGGGAGTTCCTTCCCTGGATTGTCGGTTTTTGCCTTGTTATTTTTTTAGTAAGAAGTATGCAGGGCATGGGAGCCAGGAATTTTCAATTTGGAAAGAGCAGGGCAAAGCAGTATCAGAACGAAGGAAAAAAAGTAAGCTTTGCGGATGTTGCCGGGCAGAAGGATGCTAAGTACGAGCTTGAAGAAGTTGTTGAATTTTTAAAAAATCCGCAAAAATTTACAAAGATGGGCGCGCGAATTCCCAAAGGTGTGCTTTTGGTTGGAATGCCGGGAACAGGCAAAACGCTAATGGCAAGGTCTGTCGCCGGGGAAGCAGGCGTTCCCTTTTTTCATATGTCCGGCTCCGACTTTGTAGAAATGTTTGTGGGTGTTGGAGCCAGCCGCGTGCGCGATCTTTTTGATCAGGGGCGCAAACATTCCCCATGTATAATTTTTATTGATGAACTGGACGCAGTAGGCCGCACTCGGGGCGCAGGCTATGGCGGCGGCCATGATGAGCGAGAACAAACGCTTAATCAACTTTTGGTAGAAATGGACGGCTTTGATTCTAAAGATCATGTAATTATTTTAGCCGCCACAAACCGCCCGGATGTTTTAGATCCTGCCCTCTTGCGCCCGGGCCGTTTTGACAGACAAGTGGTAATTGCAATGCCCGATATAAAAGAGCGCGAGGCAATTTTGCAAATTCATTCGGCAAAGATACCCTTGGATAAAGAGATTGATCTTTCGCGCATTGCACGGGCAACTCCCGGTATGAGCGGCGCGGATATTGCCAATCTTGTAAATGAAGCGGCGTTATATGCCGCGCGCAAAGACAGAAAAGAAGTAGAAATGTCTGATTTTGAAGAAGCCCGCGATAAAGTACTCATGGGGGTAGCGCGCAGTACCCTTGTTATTTCTGACAAGGAACGAAAGATGACGGCTATTCACGAGGCAGGACACGCACTCTTGCACTATTATTTAAAAAATGCAGACCCCTTGCATAAAGTTACGGTTATACCGCGCGGCAGGGCGTTGGCAATGGCTCTTTCTTTGCCGGAAGAGGACAGCTACAGCCGCTCTAGAGGATGGATAGAAGATCGCATTGCAATTTGTTACGGCGGCTGGCTTGCGGAAAAACTTTTTTACGATGAAACAACTACCGGCGCTAAAAACGATATTCAACAGGCAACGGAAATGGCGCGCAACATGGTATGCGAATGGGGTATGTCCGAAGATATTGGTCCTGTAGCTTACGGAAAAGAAGACGAGCCAATTTTTATTGGCAAAGAAATAGCAAGGCACAAAGATTATTCCGATGATACCGCCAGGCGTATTGATGAAGCGATTATAAAGATACTTGATAGAACAAGAGATAACGCGGAGGCAATTCTTAAAGAGCATAAAGATAATTTGGAAAAATTGGCGGACGAGCTTCTTGCCCGTGAAACCCTGATTGATGATGAAGTTCGGGAAATTTTGGGTCTTAAAAAAGGAGTGGCAGTATGATTAAGTTTTTATCTATAAAAAAATTTTTATTAATATTAGTTTTTATGCAAACGGCAGCTTTTTGTTTTGCCCAAAGTAATGATTTACAAAGAATTATTGACGACGCTGAGGCGGCGCATCAATATATAGTTTGGATTAGGCAGGCATTAGATGAAGGCAGGATAGGAGAAGCAATCGCCGCCATAGATCGTGCTTTGGACTTTTCCAATGTTAATTCTGATATTTCATATTTGGCAGCTTTTATTGGCAAAATTGGAGAAACTTCAAGATTGGCTGTTATTAATCATTTGGATACAGCCATTGAAGTAAACCGTTGGGTTTATTACAGTGAGAACGACGCTCTTGTACTTAAAGCGGAACAGCTTGTTAATATGCGAAGATACTCCAGCGCTCTTGCGGCACTTGACCAAATTAGAGAGGGCGATATTTCCCGCAATGCAGCAACCGATATTCTTCCGCTTTCCGCTGATGCCGCAATGCTTCGGTTAAAAGCGTTTAGGGGTTTGGCATTTAATTCGCTTAGTGCGACAGAAATTGCGGCATTTCAAAGCCTTACCCTTTCTGCTATGAACAGGTTTTCAAGAGATACTCGCCCTGCTGTTATCTTTTTAGAGTATCTTAATTTTTTTAAAAAGCAAAACCCCAGAGTAAGGTTTGAAATACCGCCGGGAGATCAGCAAGTGCTGGATATAATTATAAGGCGGCTCCCCATTCTTGTAGAGACGGATCCTGAACTTGCATGGATGGCAGCGAGTTTTATGCGAAATGACGCGGATGCGCGCAGGTATGTGGCAGGTTATCGTGCAGGTGGGTTTTTAGAAAATACCTATGGCTTTATCCCGGACCCAAGATCGATTCCATTGGCTCTTAATCTTGGTTTAATAACCGATACTCAGGCTGTTGAAGAATTATTTAATGACTTGTCATTAATTGCTTTTGATGTGTTAAATGATACTTATGATATGCTAAGAAGCGAAGAAGGCCGTGATGAATTTACCCGTAAATTGTTAAGCTTTACAGGTTTTATTATTACTTTTGATTCTCATAATGGATTGTTAGATCAATCTGCAACTGTCAGCGATGGAGTTGTTAGAAAATTAATGATAGATAAAAATCATGAGCTTAACCGTTATTTACAATTTAATTTAAATGCTAATGGTATTCCAACTTCAACAATAGTTTATATTTCAGGCGATAATACACAAGCTGAAGTTGTTTGGGAAAGGTATCCTTTTGTAGAACAGGCACTATTATTACAAGAATTTTTTTCTTTCCGTCCTGCAGATTTTAGCTATGCTCCCCTTTCTTTTATCGTACTCGGCGGAAGCAGAAGCCGCCCGGGGTTGTCTTATCCTGTTTTAACGAATCAGCTTGATTTATCCCGAAGAACATTGGTTTCTTTCTGTGCAAGCATCGAACGCCCTAGTACGGAGTTTGAAGATGCTGTAGAAAGCATTATATTGGAAAATGGCATTCCCGTGCAAGCGGTTGAAATTTTTAGCGGCAGAGATATATTATCCATTACTGAGTTTGAAAGCGGCATACCTGTTATTCAATATATAGATTTAGACATGGACGGCAGAATGGAAACAATCCGCCGTTTCCACCGTCCGGGACCGGATTATACATGGCCTGACCCTGATGAAACTTTTGATTATCGCAGGCTTATCGCATCTTCTGAAAGCGACTGGACGGGCGACGGACGGTACAAAACAGGGGAAGTGTATCTTCAAGACGGTTCCGTTGTTTATCAGTGGGATATGGATGGAACCGGAACAATGAATTATTCAGAGACAGAACGGTAAAAAATGAACAAAAAATATATAAATAAAAGTCTTTTATTTATTCTCTTGGCAGCATTGCTTGTATCTTCATGCAAGAGCAATAACCGCCGCGAGGATGATTCTCCATCTCGCTCTACAAGCTCTGTAAGATTGGAAGATATTGGCAGTCAACTGGAAGAAAATCCTGTTTATGCGCTGGCGTTGATATATACCTATAAGGAAATTTATAACAGTGTTAACAATGAGGACAGCGAAGACTGGAAGCAGCTTGCTTTATTCGAAGAAGAAGCACGCAGTAATCTTATTGCCGCACAAGCTAAAGCCGTGCAGGAAGAAAAGTGGGAAGAAGCTTTATCGTTTGGGAGATCCCTTGCGGTTTTGGAAATAAGAACTGAGTATTCAGGAAGGGAAGCTGAACTTACTCTTGAAGATGCAAAGAAAAAATTGCAGGAAGGTGAAATCCTTGCCGGTTTTTTATCCGCTGTAAGGTCTCATGAAATACAGCCTTTGAACGCTCAAAATGCTCTTTTTTTTCTTGAAAAAGCCGTAGAAGCAAGACAACGGCGTACTTCTGTGTTTTTTCTTGCAGCCGCTGAAAGAGCGGGAGCAAGAAATATTCCCGCAAATTTACGGCAATATGCAAGCGGCACCGACACTGCTTCTGATATGATAAAGGGAGTTGCCACAGTTATAGTTGACAGAGGTTTTAGAGTTGAAAGAGGGCAGGGTTTTTCAAACAGAATTTTAGGCTCCGCATTTTTTGTTGATTCCTCAGGTATTTTAGTTACCAATTATCATGTAATTTCCAGCGAAGTTGATCCTAAATACAGGGGTTATTCGCGAATGTATATTAGAATGGGAGATGCTTCCAGTCCTAGAATTCCCGCACGGGTGATTGGCTGGGATAAAGCTTTGGATCTTGCCTTGATTAAAACAGAAATTCAAACCGAATATGTATTTTCTGTTGTTGACCGCGTTAATCCGCGAATAGGTGATAATGTTATTGCTATTGGCTCTCCCTTAGGACTGGAACAAACAGTAACTTCGGGTATTGTTTCCGCCCTTGGCAGGCGTTTGCTGCAAATAGGCGATGTAATCCAGGTGGATGCCGCTGTTAATTCGGGTAATTCCGGCGGTCCTGTAGTTGATAATCAGGGAAGACTTGTTGGCGTAGCTTATGCCGGCGTCGCTTATCATCAAGGGCTTAATTTTATTATTCCTGCGGAAACTCTTGCAGCGGCATTGCCCGCAATGTTAAAAGGAGGCAGAGCGCCTCGTCCTTGGCTTGGTCTTACATTGTATGAAAATTTTTCACGAGCCGAGGTTATTTATACATTGCCGAATACTCCGGTTTTTTCGCATGGGGTAAAAGATGGTTCATTTATTAGAAGTATAAATGGCAGGGCTTTTACAACTTCCCAGGGCGGTTTAATTCCCGCTTTACAAAAAGCACTTTTCCTTTGCGGTCCCGGCGAGCTTGTCTCTATAGAGACAATAGATCAAGATGATGTTGTTAAAAACAGAATAATGATGACTATTCCCCGTCCTGATTTACCCATGCTGGAAGCTATAAAAATTGACAGACGAGAAAGAGTTGTTACTCCTCTTTTTGGAATGGTACTGGTTCCGCTTCAAACAAGTATGTTTTCTGCAAATTACAGAGTCAGCAAGGTAATTCGCGGCTCAAGCGCCGACGAAGTCGGCATTTCAGAAGATGATACAGTAACAATTAATCGTTTGCGGGTATTGGAGGAAGAAGGCATTGCTGTTTTGGATATATCTGTAAAAAGACGCAGAACAGGGTATCTTGAAGCAAGAATGCAGCTGATTTCGTGGCTGGATTCCCCGGATAATTTGTGATTAGATAACAGTTAACAGTGAACAATTAACAGGTAATAGAGCGTATGAAAAGACATTTATTTATTTTTTTACTTTTATTTTTCTTTTTAATCGATGGTTTTGCGTGTAATTTAGAGGGGCACTTTCCTTTTGAAGTTTCGTTTAATGAAATTTTGCTCTATTCCGGCTGTTATGACGCTGTAAATCTTGGCCCTCATATAATAACTTATACGCTTACAAAAGAGCGGGCCGAAGCTGTGGGAACAAGAAGACCGTCCGCGCAATTTACACAGAATAGAGACGGCGGCGTACTGCAGCAGTTATTGGAAGAGAATGGCTATATGTTACCGCACCACAGGGATTTTACCAACTCAGGCTATGACCGCGGGCACATGGCTCCCAATGCGGACTTTAACGATACTTATGAAAATGCGTTAATGACTTTCTTTATAGCAAATATCTGGCCGCAAACCCCCGAAGTAAACAGAGTAACATGGTTAAGAACAGAAACAGAAACAAGGCGGCTTGCCTCAGAATACAGGGCAGTTGTGGTACTCATTATAGTTGATGAGTTTACGGATAGAAAAGTTGGAAATATAAGTGTTCCTTCCATTTTTAAACGAAGGGTTTATGATATGGATGGAGAACTTATTTACGAGATTGACATCTCACAATAAGCTTATCAATGCATCAACTTCTGCCGGGATAGTGTCTGCTTTCACAGTTCGCTTCATTGCACCGGCAAGGGATTCCGGTATAGGGGGCATCCCTACAAGAGGTTCTACGGTTTCGGAAAATTTTGCGGGGTGGGCGGTGCAGAGTATTCCTACAGGATGGGAAATGCGGTTTGCTTCCAGTAATTTATCAACGCCCTTCCAGCCGACTGCACTATGCGGGTCTAGGAAATATCCGGTATCGTTATGTACCAACACTATGGTTTTGCGGGTTTCTTCATCTGTAACATAAACGCCGGTTATTATTTTTTTCATTTCTTCATATGAAAAATGAGCGGACATTCTTTCAAAATTACTGGGTGCGCCTACATCCATCGCATTAGAAATTGTTGCTTGAGAAATCCGTGTCAGATATTCACCGGTATCAAGATAGTCCGGTATGGTTTTATTCATATTTGTTGCAGCAACAAATTGCTCTATGGGTGCACCCATTTTCATTGAGTATAGCCCTGCGGTAAGGTTGCCAAAGTTCCCTGATGGTACGCAGAGGGTAATCGCTTTTCCTGTCTTGGCAAGAGCCCGGCCTGCTGCCGCTGAATAATAAACTGCCTGAGGTATCAACCTGCTGATATTTATGGAATTTGCAGACGATAACTCCATCCGCTTTTTTAAGCCTTCATCCGCAAGAGCGGCTTTTACAAGCCGTTGGCAGTCATCAAAACTGCCTTCAACAGCGATAGCGCTGATATTCTTGCCAAGTCCTGCTATCTGCCTTTCCTGAAGGGGTGTTACCCTTCCCTTGGGGTACAGAACAGTCACAGAAATACCGTCTATATCAAAGAAGCCGTCAGCAACAGCCCCCCCGGTGTCTCCTGATGTGGCAACCAGTATTTTAAGAGGCTTATCTTCGCCGCGGCGAAGATAAGAAAATGCTCTTGCCATGAAACGGGCTCCAAAATCCTTAAAAGCCGCCGTAGGACCGTGGAAAAGTTCAACAACGAATCGGTCTTTAATATTACTGCCTGTAATAGGGATTAGGGGGGCATCAAATGTAAAGGCAGACCGGACTATGTCATGCAGTGCGGCATCCGGTATATCGTCCTGTACGAAGGGCTTTATTGTTTCAAAGGCAATATCGGTAAAACTCATCGATCCAAGGCTGGAACGGACAGTGCCGGAGTATTGGGGGATTTGCTCAGGTACAAAAAGCCCGCCGTCAGGAGCAAGACCTGTAAGAGCCGCCTCTTTAAAATTGACCTTTTCATTTTTGTTTCTGGTGCTGTAGTAAAACATGGTATATTGTATCATTGACAGAAAAGGGTGTAAACTATACCATATAAATTAAGGAGTAAATGTGGCCAAAGAAGAAGCAATTGAAGTAGAAGGAATAGTAAAGGAAGCCCTTCCCAACACCATGTTTCGTGTTGAGTTGGATAACCAAAATGGGCATTTAATTTTGGCTCATCTTTCAGGGAAGATGCGAAAACACTACATCCGTATTGTTCCGGGGGATCGTGTAAGAATAGCTCTTTCTCCGTATGATTTAAGCAGAGGCAGAATAATTTACCGTGAACGGTAAGTAGAACAAGGGGGCATTATGTCTGATTTAAAATTAATTGATGTTCAAGATGCTTTAAAAAGGGTAATGAATAATGAAAAGCTTTATGCTAAATTGTTAACCAAATTTAAAGGAGATAATAATTTAAAAGAACTGGAAGATTCTCTTGCCTTAGGGGATTTGGAAAATGCAAAATCTGCGGTTCATACTCTTAAAGGTCTTGCAGCCAATCTTTCTCTTGTAGAATTACATAAACAATGTTTGGAAATGGAAAATCAAATAAAGAGTAATCAAATTAATCCTAATCAGATTGATGAGGTGAAGAAAATTTTTTCTGTCACCTTGGAGGAAATGGATAAGGTAATAAAACAATATGAATGATAAAGTACCAACTGTTTTAATTGTTGATGATAAGTTCGAAAATACCGCAATTTTGGAAGAAATTCTAAAAACGGATTATAATACCATAACTGCTTATAATGGCAAAGAAGCTCTAAAAAAACTGGAAGAAGCCGACCCTCTTCCCAAGATTGTTCTTTTGGATATTCATATGCCGGAAATGACCGGGCGGGAAATGTTTGACATAATGAAAACCTGCGATAAATTAAAAAGAGTGCCTGTAATCTTTATTACCACAGATAATGATTCAGAAACAGAAAGCGAGCTTCTTGCCGAAGGTGCAGTTGATTTTATTAATAAACCTTATAATCCTGATATTGTTAAACTTAGAATTAAAAATCAAATAGAATTAAAAAATTACAGCGATAATTTGGAAGAAATGGTTGCAGATAAAACAGAGGAAGCTACCAAAACCCTTGACAGTGCCTTGCAGGGACTTGCGAATGTTGTTGAACATCGCGATATGGAATCCGGGGAACATGTTAAAAGAACACAGTTATATGTAAAGGCCATAATTAATTATTTGATAGAGTCAAATTCTGTTTATGCGGAAGAGTTAAAGCTGCTTCAGCCCGATATTATTGTAAAAGCTATGGCTCTTCATGATGTAGGGAAAATAGCAATTCCGGACAGAATTCTTTTAAAACCCGGCAAGCTTGATCCCGATGAATATGAGATAATGAAAACTCACACAATCCGCGGCAGAGAAATTATTCATGGACTTGGCGATATTAATAATTCACTGTATTTAAAACATTGCGAGGAAATTTGCTGCGGTCATCATGAACGCTGGGATGGAAAGGGGTACCCGCGCGGGATAAAAGAAAAGAAAATTCCGTTAACTGCCAGGATTGCTTCTCTTGCGGATGTTTACGATGCTCTTATTAGTGCACGGGTTTATAAGTCCGCTATGTCTTATGATGACGCTTTGCAAATAATAATTGACGGAAAAGGCACACAGTTTGATCCTATTATTGCGGAAGCAGTTGTTCAAATTAAGGATGTATTTAAAGATATTTCTTTAAAGTATAAGTAAAAAGGAATCAAATTTCAACGCCGTATTTTTGCAAATTTCCGGTAAGATGCGCCATATCTCTTTTTTCGTCACAAAAATAAATAACATGCATTCCAAGTTTTCGGGGTATCAGCAGGTTTTTATCCTGATTATCTATAAAGACACTTTCATTAGGCTGAATTCCAAGCTGTTCCAAAACATATAGAAAAATCTTTTCTGTTTGTTTTCCATAGCCAAGCTCTCCTGAAACCGCAAAAATATCAAAATATTTATTTAATTCAAATTTTTGCTTTAAGTAGTCAACTCTATCGGAAAAATTGCCGGTTATTAAACCGGTTTTGTAGCCTTTTTCCTTAATTTTTAATACAAAATCATGCATATCCTGATCTATTGGGGTTTGGTTAAAAGAATGAAACAAAAAGGCAATGGGGATATTTATACCAAGACCCGCACACAATTTATCCCATATCTTTTCATGGGTAGTTTTGCCAAAAATCAAGTCTCCTACATATTTTCTGTATTCATTTTCAAAGGTTTCTTTATCAATATCCATATATTGAGAAATATAATTGCATATCGATTCTATTCCCGTACTGTCGTAGGTCATAGTACCGTCATAATCAAAGAATACCGCTTTTATAGTGTTCATAGATTTATTCTATCAGATTAATAAAAGAATTTCAAGGTTAGGCAACCCCTTTTTGCCTCTATTTTAGCAAAAATTTTTATTATAATTGCTGTTGGATATGCTTTATCTCCCATCGATTTAATAATTATACCATTTTTTGTATTTTTTTCTATAAAGCTAATTCCAAAAGAAACAATGGATGAATGCAGAAACCAAGCAAAGGACTTATGGATAGACGGAAAACCCAAAAAATGGTACTATGCAATACTAATTATTTTAATATGGATTATAATCTTAATTGTTGATAATCGGAAGCAAAAGAACTGACGCACATAAATTTTATGAATCATTGGGGTTTAATGGTAAATCAAAAAAGGCATTTGAAATTAGATTTTAATAATAAAAAAATATAGGATATAATGTGATAAAGCAAAATTCAACTTCACATAAATGTAGTTAGGTGTAAATTGTATTATGGATGTTAAAGACTATGAATTGTGAAAACAATAGTATTGAAAAATTCTTGTATTTTCAAAAAGAATCTTTGATTTTTGAAGTTTCCAATAGAATGTCAGAATGTTTATCTGCAACAACAAGAGAACGATTATTTAGACATTCAAAAGAATTTGGTTGGAAAATATTTTCTCTACCTAGAACAAATTATAACAAAGTATTAATTGAGGAAATAATTAATCTAATGAACTATAGCAAAAACTACATTTTCAGGTACCCTAAAAGTGTGTTTTGTCTTGACTTTTTGGGGTTTTGGGCGTATAATTAAGCTATGGAAAGGTTGATTTTTAATAGCCTGCTTGAGTGGAAGAATAGGGCAGACAGAAAGCCGCTTATTGTCTATGGGGCGAGGCAGATAGGTAAAACTCACAGTATTATGGAGTTTGGCGCAAAAAACTATGCCAAAATTGCGTATTGTTACTTTGAAAATAACCCAATTCTTTGTGAAATTTTTGAACAAGGGTTTGGGTCGGTCGAGATTCTTCTGGAAAGGCTAAAAAAGCACCTTTTAATGGATATTGAGCCGGAATCGACATTGATTGTATTTGATGAAGTGCAAATGTGCCCTGCCGCATTAAATTCTCTAAAACGATTCTATGAAACAGCCCCTGAATATCATATCATTGCTGCAGGCAGTCTTTTGGGTGTAGCGCTTCGCCGTGAGGGGTATTCTTTCCCTGTTGGAAAAGTAGATGAAATAAATATGCACCCAATGACCTTTGAGGAATTTTTGATGGAGTTTCAGCCGCGTTTTGTATCGATAATAAAAGAGTGCTATGAAAAAAATGAAGCAATGCCCAAAGATTTGCACGAGCAGGCGTTAAATCTTTTTCTGCAATATCTTGTCATAGGCGGTATGCCGGAAGCAGTTTTGGAATACAAAAAAACAAATAACTACACAATGGTTAAAGCAAAACAGCTTTCAATCTGTAGCAACTATATTTCTGATATGAACAAATATACAGACACTAGAACGCAAGCGGTTAGAAATGAAGCTGTTTATAATTCTTTACCGTCTCAGCTTGGCAAAGAAAACAGAAAATTCCAGTATGCGTTAATTAAAAGCGGCGCCAGGGCAAATGACTATGAACTTTCACTTCACTGGTTGGAAAAAGCAGGGGTCATCTTAAAGTGTAACAAAGTCAATGAAGGCAAAGAACCGCTTGCAAGTTATGAAGACTTTTTATCCTTCAAGGTGTATATGAGTGATGTTGGTTTGTACTGTGCAAAAAGCAATAACTCTCATCTTTCTGTGCTTGGGCGGTCTATGGGCGATACGGCAAAAGGTGCATTAACAGAAAATTATATTGCACAACATCTGCAAGCAAACGGCTTTAAATTTTATTATTGGGAAAGCAATAATCAGGCCGAGCTTGATTTTGTTATCCAGATAGAAAATAAAATCATCCCAATAGAAGCAAAGTCTTGGGAAGCAGTGCGTTCACAAAGTCTTGAAACTTTCCGCAAGAAATATAACATTAAAGAAGCAATCCGAGTTTCCGCAAAGAACTTTGGCTTTGAAAACGGCATCAAGAGTATTCCATTATATGCGGCGTGGTGTATAGTATAATGAATATTAATATGGAAGTAATTATAGACAAACGAATTGAGTTAATGGCTGTTCTTCAAACAATAACCAATTATTGGGATAATCTTTCTGTAAATTTTACCAATAAAAAACTGTTTCAATGTAAATATAAAGAAAATATAAGTCATTATTTTGAAAAACATAAAAATCATGAAACAATTAAGTTATATAGCGAATTAAGTAATAATATTCAGGATATTTGTGCATTTCTTAATTTGGTTTTATGCTATTCAAATCCGCCGGAATTGGATAATATTGCAAGCATTGAAAATAATGTAAATAGTTTATCTAATACAAAATTCCCAAGTGAAATATTTATCAATAGTTTAAGGCAATTCTATGAAGATACAAACTTTGAATATTTTTATGAGAATAATCAAGATAATTATGAAAAAATGATAACCGATTTTAACAAAACTTGCGAAGTATTGGAAGTTAATGATACAATAGATAGTTATTTGGGAAATGAAACAAAGAATTATAAAATTATTATTTCGGCATTATTTATGGGTAATTTTGGGATAAAAATATTATTGAATGGCGGGCAAACAATAAATTATTCATTATTAAGCCCGTATGATTATAAGGACGATAATTATATATTTGGAAATAGTAATTTTATTAAGGGATTATTATGGCATGAAATAGGACATTTGACGATTAATGATTTAACAAGAGCTTATTTTGAAAAAAATAGCATAAATGAAAAAACAATTTCGCAAGATTTCTTGAACCATTTTTATACAAATACCGAAACAATAATAAATGAATATATTATAAGGGCAATAACAATCAGATTATTCGAAATTAATAATATCGACTTTGCGGAATATCTTGTAAAAGACAGTATTAACGAAGGGTTTAAGGAAATAGAATCCATAAAAGATTATATATCAAAATCTTGTGAAATAAATAATAAGTTTTTAAAAAATGAAAAATATGATAAATTAGTAAATTATGTGTATGATAGGATATGAAAAGAAATTGGAAAGGTTTGACATAAAACCTTAATTTTAATATTATGTTATAGGAGAAAAAATGCAGGAAATTGGATTTAAAGAATTCAAAGAAATTAGTAAAGATTATAATTTTATTGAAATTCTAGATGTTTTTAGGGATATTGTATATGATCCAAGTGAAAATAATATCAATAATATTCTTATGGAATACGAGCAGGATAAAGATAGAATAATGTACGGCTATTTTTTAGATAAAAAATTAGTTGGAATAATAGGAATAAAAAATAATCTTGAAAATATTGAAGTATTACATTTTGGAGTACACCCCGAATATAGGGGTAATAAATTAGGAACAGAATTAATGGATTATATTAAAGAAAAGGGCAAAACAATAATATTATCAACAGATGATGAC
>Ga0099364_10000713_pt1 | contig 56370 bp, 70 predicted proteins | sample TergutTh196P3_FD_73070 | JGI IMG/M metagenome (GOLD analysis project Ga0099364, IMG submission 73070) | Microcerotermes parvus P3 segment gut microbial communities from Pointe-Noire, Republic of the Congo - Th196 P3 | ecosystem: Host-associated > Arthropoda: Insects > Digestive system > Gut ... | reverse complement strand
AAGACCGTCTAATCGACCTTGCAGCACAGGGCGAAAAAGCGGTATCAATCAACCTATACGGGCAGGAAATTAACCCCGAAACCTACGCAATAACTCGTGCCGATATGCTACTCAAAGGCGAAGGCGGCAACGTAGAGAATATCGCCTATGGCAGCACACTAACCGATGACCGTTTTCCCAGCCGTCAGTTTGATTTTATGCTCTCAAACCCGCCTTACGGCAAATCATGGAAAAATGATGCGGACAAGCTCGGCGGCAAGAAAGGTATCATAGACCCGCGCTTCGTGACTTCGTTCGCGGGTGAGGGCGAGTTCTCAATGATACCGCGTGTAAGTGACGGGCAACTCCTGTTCCTGCTTAATAATGTAGCCAAAATGAGAGAAACCACCGAACTGGGTAGCCGTATCGCCGAGGTTCATAACGGTTCGAGCTTGTTCACGGGCGACGCGGGGCAAGGCGAGAGCAACGCTCGCCGCTATATGATAGAGCGTGACTTAGTAGAGTGCATTATTGCCCTGCCGAATAATATGTTTTACAACACGGGTATCGGCACGTTTATTTGGGTGCTGTCTAATCGAAAAGAACCCTGCCGCAGAGGGGAAATACAGCTTATAGACGCAACCACGCTCAAATCCCCGCTTAGAAAGAACCTCGGAAACAAAAACTGCGAGCTGACACCCGAAATCCGCGAGCAGATATACAAACTCTACACCGACTTCGAGGACAACGAATACAGTAAAATCTTCGATAACAGCGCGTTCGGGTATTGGAAAGTCACCGTCAACCGCCCGCAATACGGCGAGGACGGCAAGCCGCTCCGCGATAAAAAAGGCAAGCTGATACCCGACAAAGACCTCATCGACACGGAGCAAATCCCTCTCGACCACCCCGGCGGCATTGGAGCATTCATCAAAGCCGAGGTGCTGCCCTACGCGCCCGACGCTTGGGTTGACGAAAGCAAAACCCAAATCGGCTATGAAATCAGCTTCACCAAGCACTTCTACAAGCCCGTGCAGCTTCGGGAGTTGTCTGAAATCATCGCCGACATACGGGCGTTGGAAGCCGAAACCGAGGGGTTGTTGGAGGAGGTGTTGGGGAGTTGAGCGAGAACAAGATTAAACTTTTTGAAGATAAACGCATCCGTTATAAATGGGACGAGGAAGCCGAAAAATACTGGCTCTCCGTTGTTGATGTGTGCGCTGTTCTGACCGACAGCGATTATCAAACCGCCCGAAAATATTGGAAGGTCTTAAAGGGACGCTTGGCAAAAGAGGGCAGTCAACTGGTAACAGCTTGTTACCAGTTGAAAATGCTTGCGCCGGACGGCAAAATGCGGGACACCGACGTCGCCGACACAGAACAGGTCTTGCGCCTTATACAGTCCATTCCGAGCAAAAAAGCCGAGCCGTTTAAGATGTGGCTGCCAAAGTCGGCAGCGAGCGTATCGACGAAACCGAGGGGTTGTTGGAGGAGGTGTTGGGGAGTTGAATAAAATCTCCATCCGTTTTTTTGACGACAGAGAGGTTCGCGCCATTTGGGATGACACAAATTCCAAGTGGTGGTTTTCCGTGCTTGATGTAGTCGGTGTTCTTCGTGATGTCGATGATTATGAGAAAAACCGAAATTACTGGAAATATCTCAAAGCAAAGCTGAAAAAAGAAAATCCTCAGTTGGTTAGCGCCGCTACCCAACTGAAACTTAAAGCAGCGGACGGCAAAAGATATTTGACCGATACATTCGATTATAACGGTATTATTGCGCTTGCCAAAAACTTCCCCAGTAAACAGGCAAATCGTTTTATCCAATGGTTCACATACAGCGATGAAACCATTGACGGCAAGAGCAAATCCAAAGCCTACGCTCTTTTTGACAGCTCATTGCTTGACACGATAGAAGTCGGTACGACCAAAAGCTTGCAGCAAATCCACGGCTACCTGTTCGGCGGTCTGTATGACTTCGCAGGGCAAATCCGAACACTGAACATCGCAAAGGGCGGTTTTCAATTCGCTGTTGCGCGATTCTTGCCCGCAACGCTTGCAAAAATAGAGAAAATGCCCGAAAGCGCCTTAGATGAAATCGCGGATAAATACGTTGAAATGAACGTGGCGCACCCTTTCATGGAAGGCAACGGCAGAAGTACGCGCATTTGGCTGGATATGATGCTGAAGAAGAACCTGAAGCTGTGCGTTGACTGGAGCGCGATAAACAAAAAAGCCTATCTTTCCGCGATGGAAAAAAGCGCCGCCAACCCCGCACAGATTAAAGCCCTGTTGCCGTCCGCGCTGACGGATAAAATCAACGACCGCGAGATGTATATGAAAGGTATTGACTACTCTTATTATTACGAGGAAGAAGATATCGCCGTGACCGGAGGTGACGGGGAGTGAGATGGGAAACCCGCCGATTAAAAACTTTCTTAACCGAAACCAAAGAAACTGTCGGCACGAACTCTGCCAATTATACGTTATTGTCTCTCACAAAAGAGGGAGTGATTGTCCGTGATATGGATGGCGGCGGTAAATTCCCAAGCGATTTTGGCACATACAAGATAGTAACGAAAGGGCAAATTATCTTTTGCTTGTTTGACGTTGACGAAACACCCAGAACGGTTGGCTTATCAAGACATGACGGCATGATAACGGGTGCTTATGATATTTTTAACATAGACAATATTGAACCGAAGTTCCTCGAATATTATTTTATCGCCGTTGATAATGTAAAGGGGTTGCGTCCGTTATATACTGGGTTGAGAAAGGTTGTAAGCAAAGACACCTTTATGCAAATAAAAATCCCCCTCCCGCCACGTGATGAGCAAGGCCAAATCGTGCGTTACCTCGACTGGAAGGTGTCGCAGGTGAACAGGCTCATCAATGCAAAGCAACGGCAGATTGGGTTGTTGGGGGAGCAAAGACGAAAAGCAGTAGACGACACCATCGGCAACACCAATGGCGAACAATACAGGTTCAGACACTTGTTTTCGTTAAGCAAGGGGTTAGGAATTACCAAAGCCGACTTAAAGGAAGACGGTATACCCTGTGTGAGTTACGGTGAAATTCATTCAAAATACGGGTTTGAGGTAGACCCAGCCATTCACCCGCTTAAATGTGTCGATGATAGCTACCTGACATCATCGCCGAAGTCGTTGCTTCAATACGGAGCCTTCGTGTTTGCTGACACCTCAGAAGACCTTGTCGGGTCGGGGAATTTTACATACCTCAATAGCAATATTAAGGCGTTCGCCGGGTATCATACGATTATCGCACGAGCCAACCGCCCGTTTAAGCCTCGCTATATCGCGTACTATTTCGCCTCAAACCATTATCGCTCACAAATCCAGCAGAAAGTGAACGGCGTTAAGGTCTATAGCATAACGCGCACGATACTTAACAGCACCCATGTTCATTTGCCTGATGAAGCCGAGCAGGCGCGTGTTATCGCAGTCTTAGACAAACAATGCTCGCACATAGACCGAGCCATCGCCTTGCTACGCCAAGAACTCACCCTGTTCGCCGAATACCGCACACGCCTTATCTCTGATGTCGTTACAGGCAGGGTTGACGTGCGTGATATAATGGTACCGGAGGGGGAGATTGTGGGGGATGTTGCGGCGAATGGGGATGCAGATGATGACACAATAGAAATGGAGGATGAATAAATGGGACGGCTTAACCTGTATAAAATTGATGCACAAAAACACGATGAGTTTAATGCGGTGATTAAGGAGAATTATTCTCCGGTGGGAGCTTTGCAAATAATAGAAAAAGTTGTTGACACCCAACCATGTCAGTTTGAACTGGCATTATATAAAGATGTTCCCGACAATAAAAATCAAATTGATTGGAATTGGCTACTTAATCATTTTGGTGAAAATGGCTTAATCTCTTGTCCTAACCCGAGAGGCATATTGATTATCAAAGAAAATGACGATGTGTTCGCATGTACATACGGCTTTTCGTTTTTTACTGTAGATAAGTATTGTGACACCGATTTTGCCTTTGAATTTGCAAAAAGGATTAAATACAAAGAAGTAAAAACGACCACATTGTTATCCCCAAATTTGAAAAAGAATAAAGTCGTTAATACATATATTAACTATAATAGTTTTGAGTTCGATAGTGGCGAGTCATTTGCAAAACTTAAAGTAAAAGTAGACCTGCCGGAAGATTTTGAAATATTCGCGTCTGGTGTTGAAACTGGACATTCCATAAAATTTGAAATTCCCCCTGACTCCGTTGATGCTATCCTTGACGTTCTCATATATGTGCGACAAACGCTGGTTAATGAGCAAGTAATTAATAAAATTCCTGCGTTTAATAAAGTCTCTAATAAAGATATTATAGCCAATCTTAATCGAAAATTAGCGGAAGACCTCGAACAAAACCCACTCGCCATAAACTTATCCGAATTAGATATTATTGGCGTAACCGAAATATTTAATCGAAATGATGCCACCTTTACAATTAAATATGGGCGACGTGAAGTTTCAGTTAGTCAGCTTACCTCAGAAGTAATAACGGAATTTATACTCCAGAATGACCTGACCTTATATGCGGGACTGGACAAGATTTCAGTAATTAGTTTATATAACGGCGTATCCGTCCGTACTGACAAGTTGTATAATTTGATTGACTATACTGATGAAGAACTACGCTGTGTCTTATCAAAGGGAAAATGGTATTATTTCAATGATGATTATTTAGGTTATTTGGCCGATTCGCTCAACGAAATAGAGGCTTATTATAATCCGCAATATGACTTTACGACAGCGTTACATGAGCAATTTATTGCTAGCAGATACGATGTCGAAAAGGATGAACCAATTTATCAAGGACTTGGACAAGATGAAATCAAAGCAAAGTTCAAAAAGAAATATTATAGAGAGCGTGCGTATAATCTCTATTTAAGCGAAAAATATGGATTTAATTGCCACGACCGCGAAGAAAACCGAATTGGAGGTTCAAAGGTCGAATTGATGGATTTATCAAAAGAAGGGGCTTTATATGCGGTTAAAATTGGTAACGCATCTTCTGTATTGTGTTATGCACTTGACCAATCAACAAGCACACTAAAATTATATAAGCACAACGCTTTACCAAACCTTCCTGCAGCAAGGAACATTGGGGTTTGGTTTGTACTCGATAGGCGAACTCATTTGGACATTGCAGATGAAAAACCCATTATTAACCAGCTTGGAATGCTCATGCTTAAAAACAGAATTGATGCATGGAAGAAGGAAGTGCGGCTTCTCGGCTATAATCCTGTAATTATGATAAATTATTTCAATTAGTGAGGTAAACCCTATGCCTACTATCACAAGAGAATCCAGTCTCGAAACCCTCATAATAAACTGGCTCACCACCCAAAACAGCTTCGAGCAAGGCGCAAGCGCAGACTACACCCGCGATACGCCGTGGACGAGCCACGCCTTATCTTCGATGTCGTCACGGGCAGGGTTGACGTGCGTGATATAATGGTAGCGGAGGGGGAAACGGTGGGGGATGTTGCGGAGAATGGGAAAAATACAGAAGACATGGAGGATGAATAAATGGGAGAAACAGCCAACAAACTCATCGGCATTTTTACAGAAGCCGCTGTTGATGCGGTATTTGATGAAGTCAAGTTATCCGAGTCCGAGAAAGTTGATAAGGCAATAAAGGCAGTCAAGGGAACTTTGGATAAAGCACATACGGGGACGTTAGCAATTATGGAAGCAAAGCCTCTCCACAATATCTTGTCTAGCTATTGTCGTGAAGATGCCATATCGCTCATAGACAAAAAAGTTAAAAAGTATGAGAAATTTATCAACGCAACTACTCCAATTACAGGTCGCCGGGCAATTTACGCCGAGAACCCATATGCTGACAAGTCCGATGAGCATATAAAGACCGATATTAAGTTCACAATTCTTATCATCTACTTTGCGGCGATTACCGAAGAAAGCGTGAAGATGGTCATAACTAAGGCGTTGAAAGGGATTTTTGGGATTTTAAAGAATACCGATAACAGGGAGGGTAAGTAAACATGGCGTTAATTGATACATACAGGAGTAATATGGCGCGAAAACGGGATGAATTAGCCAAATTGTCTGCCGATAAAGCAAGGGAAACGCACAAAGTCCCTGCATTGAACAACAAAATTGCTTCTGCCAAAAGAGCCATATCGCAAACAAAATCAACATCGACTGCCAAGTCAAAGATGAATGAAATAGACCGTGCAATCAAGGCTCTGGCCGACATTGATAAGAAAGTTGCTGGCATCGACAAAAAAATTGCGGCAAAAGAAAAGGCATACGCCGCAGAAGAAAAGAAGTATCGTCAGGAAGAAGACCGACTAAACAAGAAGCATGAGCAGGACGAAAAGAAACGCTTACAGGAAAACGAGCATCAGTTAAGAAGTATTAACCAGTCACTTCAACAGCAGAGTGCCGTTCAGCGACAACTGTCTGCCGAGGTTGACAGGCTTAAATATGTGCCTGAGAAGATAACTGTTTTGTTTTTTGCCACAAACCCTCTTGATACAGACAAGTTACGATTGGATCAGGAAGTACGGTCAATTCAGGAAATGATTAGGAAATCAGAACATCGTGATTCTATTTTGTTTGAGAGCCGTTGGGCTGTTCGCCCATTAGATATATTACAAGCAATAAATGAACTCAATCCCGATGTCATTCATTTTAGTGGTCATGGCGCAGACACCGGCGAACTGGTGCTTGAAAACACCGATGGAAGCTCGAAGTTCATAACGAAAGAAGCCATAACTCAAACAATAACTTCGGCTTCGGATAAAATACACTTGATGTTCTTCAACGCTTGCTTTTCTTGTGAGCAAGCACAGGCTGTAGTAGAACACGTTGATGCTGCTATCGGTATGACCAATTCTGTAAGCGATACTGGTGCGTGTACCTTTGCCGCTCAATTTTATTCCTCCCTTGGCTTTGGATTGTCACTCAAGAGAGCGTTTGAACAGGCTAAGGGAACCTTAATGCTTGAAAGTCCTGCAGAACAAAACACACCGAAGCTTTATATTAAAGAAGGCTTTGAGGCTGATGATATATACATCGTAAAACCTAAGGAGGACGCTGTGTATGCCAACCAACACACACGAATCGGGCCTTGAAGCCTTAATAATTAACCATCTCATAGATATTAACGGCTTCGAGCAAGGTACAAGCTCCGACTATAACCGCGAGTGTGCCGTGGACGAGCCGCTCCTTATCTTCGATGTCGAAGACAAGGAGGATATGGAATGAAATTTACTGAAACACAGTTGCAGGCATATGCAGCTCCGATGAGTGTCACAGAAGACCAAAAATGTCAAAATGCTATTGTTATGGTTCGTGATGCCTTAAAGATTTTTGGCTACACAGATGATTATAAGCCAATTACGCGAATGTTTAACGGAACCTCTGCATATTTACTCGAAATGAGAAACCCTGCAACAGGGCGTCGGATTAAAATGTTTGTTCAAGGCTCATATGCTAATAACACCTGTGTCCGTATGGAAAGCGATGTAGATATTGCCATCATTCAAGAGGATGTCTTCCAAACCGAGTACCGCCCTGGAATAACAGACGAGCATTATAGGTTTACCGTCGTTCCATCGCCTCAAAAGTCATTCAAAGATGAAATCCAAGAGTGCTTATTATATACGTTCAGAAATGATGTGGAGCGAAAGAACAAATCAATAAAGGTTCACGGTAATGCTTACCGAAAAGATGCAGATACAGTTCCATGTATTCGTTTACGAAATTACCTCAATGACTACGCGACAAATGAAACTAACCGCATCGAAGGAATAGTCATCAGAACCGATGACAACGAAAGGATAATAAATTACCCTGAGCAACATATTGAAAACGGAGTGAGAAAAGACAACAGCACAAGTTGCGCCTATAAACGCATGGTGCGTATCATTAAAAAAATGCGTCACATTATGGAAGGTACTGGCTTCAACTCAGCCAAGAAAGCGACATCTTTTACGCTGGAGTCTTTACTTTGGAATGTAACCGACACCGTGTACACAGAGCATTCTACCGTTCTATGGTACACATTCAATAAAGTCGTGAATTATCTGTATTATGATTTAGATAACTACGGAAGTTATTTAGAGGCAAACGGAATAAAGCCTTTATTTACCAACGAATCCGACAAGGCCGTACACAAGCAGTTTGTTTCTGACTTGTATTCCTTTTACGAGTATGAGGTGTAACGAGATATGGGTATGAAGGGGGCTGTGAAGAAGTTTCTTGTAATCGGTCTATTTTTAGCGATTGGGTTGTTTATTATACGTTGTCTAATTACAAAGCCAACAGGATTATACGACGCTTTCGGTCACATGGGACAAGTGGTAAGCATAACGCTTGTGTTTATGGGTCTATACGAGCGTATTTTTTGGCGATATAACCCATTTGATAAAACTCCTCTAATATACGGTGCATATTCAGGGACTATCGAATACGAGCATAAAGGTAAGCGAGGCAAGAAGAACACAAACATCGTTATAAAGCAGTCTCTATTATCTGTAAGTGTTAAAATCACTACCAACGAAACCATAAGCTACACCATCACGAGCAACTTAATCGAAGAAAATGGCGAGTATGTACTGTATTATACATACATAACTAATCCCAAAAGCAAGTTTAGCGATGAGAACCCGATGCACTTCGGAACGTGTCGGCTCGATTTGTCAAACACCACTGACTTGCATGGGATATATTGGAATTCACAGTCAAACAAAGGCGATATATCATTGAAAAGGAGCGTGAAACCATGCCCACCAACACAACCGAAGCCACCCTCGAAGCCCTAATCGTCAACCACCTCACCACCCAAAACGGCTTCGAGCAAGGCGCAAGCGCGGACTACAACCGCGAGTACGCCGTGGACGAGCCGCGTCTGTTTCGGTTTCTCGAAAACACGCAGCCGGAGCAGATGGCGAGGCTCGGTATTGCGGGCAGTGACTTAAAGCGGTTGCAATTCCTTGACCGGCTGCGCGGTGAAATCGCCAAGCGCGGTGTGATTGACGTGCTGCGGAGAGGTTTTAAGGTATACCCCGCCGACCTTGTGATGTTTTATGTGACGCCCTCGGAGAAGAACCCAACGGCGCAAAAGCAGTTCGCGCAAAACATATTCAGCGTCACACGGCAGCTTGCGTATTCCACAGACAACACTAGGCTGGCGTTGGACTTCGCAATATTCATCAACGGCTTGCCCGTCATTACCTGCGAGTTGAAGAACCAGCTCACCAAACAATGCGTGGACGATGCGGTGTACCAATACCAAACCAACCGCGACCCGAAGGAGCTGTTGTTTCAGTTCAAGCGGTGCATGGTGCACTTCGCCGTGGACGATGCGCGTGTCAAGTTCTGCACCAAGCTGGACGGGAAGAAGTCATGGTTTTTGCCATTTGATAAGGGCTACAACGACGGCGCAGGCAACCCGCCGAACCCGGACGGTATTATGGCAGACTATCTTTGGAAGGAAATCCTGACCAAGACCGAGCTTGCGGGCATCATTGAAAACTACGCGCAAGCCGTCGAGGAAAAAGACGAAGACACGGGCAAGGTCAGCTACAAGCAGATATTCCCGCGTTACCACCAGTTGACGGCGGTGAAGTCCTTGCTCACTCATGTGCGGGAGAACGGCGTCGGGCAGAAGTACCTGATACAGCACAGCGCGGGCAGCGGCAAGTCGAACAGCATCGCGTGGCTCGCCCATCAGCTCGTCGGGCTTGAAGTGGACGGCGCAACCATCATAGACTCCGTTATCGTCGTCACCGATAGAGTGAACCTTGACAAGCAAATCAAGAACACCATCAAACAGTTCGCGCAGGTGGGCAACATCGTTGCGTGGGCGCAAGCGTCAGGCGACCTCCGCAGCGCGATTGCAAACGGCAAGAAAATTATTATAACAACGGTGCATAAGTTTCCGTTTATCCTTGATGACATCGGTACCGCTCATAAAAACAGCAGATTCGCCATTATCATAGACGAAGCCCACAGTTCCCAAAGCGGCAGTATGTCGGCTCAGATGAACCTCGCGCTCGGCGGCGATTATGACCCCGACGCGGACATTGAGGACAAAATTAACGCTTTGGTCGAGGGGCGTAAAATGCTCACCAACGCCAGTTATTTTGCGTTTACTGCAACACCGAAGAACAAAACGCTGGAGATGTTTGGGCGGCGAGGCGTTGCTGCAAACGGCGAGGATGAGGGGAAGTTTTACCCGTTCCACAATTATTCCATGAAGCAGGCGATACAAGAGGGCTTTATCAGGGACGTTTTGCAATACTACACGCCGATAAAAAGTTACTACAAGCTAATCAAAACCCTTGCGGACGACCCGAAGTTCGACAAAAAGAAAGCACAGAAGAAGCTCCGCAAATTCGTCGAGAGTGACGCTTTCCCGATAAGCGTCAAAGCGGACATCATGGTAACACACTTCCACGAGCAGGTCATAGCCCGTGGCAAAATCGGCGGTAAAGCCAGAGCTATGGTTGTCACAGGGGGCATCGACCGCGCCATAGAATATTACTATGCTATAAGCCGATGCCTTGAAGAACGCAAAAGTCCGTATAAAGCTATCATAGCGTTTAGCGGCGAGAAAGAGTACAACGGGGAAAACGTAACCGAAACGTCCATAAATGGATTCCCCAGCAACCTTATCGAAAAGACGTTCAAAAAAGAGCCGTATCGGTTCTTAGTTGTTGCCGACAAGTTCCAAACAGGGTATGACGAACCGCTGCTGCACACGATGTATGTTGATAAAATCTTATCCGACATAAAAGCCGTGCAGACACTCTCGCGCCTCAATCGGGCGCACCCGCAGAAGGATGAAACATTCGTGCTTGACTTCGCCAATGACCCTGAAGATATACAGGAAGCGTTTTCGACTTACTACCGCACCACCATTTTGTCGGGCGAAACCGATCCGAATAAATTATATGACCTTATAGCGGACATGGAGAAGCACGAGGTCTACACGCAGCACCATGTTGACAGCTTGGTGGAACTCTACCTCGGCGACGCCGGGCGTGATAAGCTCGACCCGCTCCTTGATGTCTGCGCCAACCTGTATAAAGCCCTTGAAGAAGACGCACAGATAATATTTAAAGCATCAGCCAAGGGTTTTGCGCGTACCTACGCCTTCTTGGGCGCTATTTTGCCCTATGGTAACCCGGAGTGGGAGAAGCTGTATATTTTCTTACGCTTACTCCTGCCTAAACTGCCGTCGCCGATAGAAGAAGACTTGTCGGCGGGTATTTTGGAAGCCATCGACCTCGATAGTTACAGAACCGAAGCGAAAGTTCAAATGTCTATTATACTTGAAGATGCGGACGCGGAGGTTGACCCCGTACCCACGGGAGGAATCGGCGGCAAGAGTGAAGCCGAGCTTGATTTGCTTTCGAGCATACTTAACGTGTTCAATGAAAAATATGCCAAATTTTTCACCGACCCGGAGAAAACGCAGCAAGACATTCGATATGCCGCTAAAAAGACATCACAGGATGAGAAATATCAAAACGCCATGCGCAACTCTGACAAACAGGAAGCCCGCACCGAAAGCGACCGTGCATTGCAGGCCATAATGTTCAATATGCTCTCTGACAATATGGAGCTTTTTAAGCTGTTTAATGATAACCCGGAGTTTCGCAAAGAGCTTGCCGATATGGTGTTCAGCACAACGTATAATGTTGAAGGTAAGCCATTGGAGAATGATGCGGTCATATAATCAGCTCTTCCCGCCGTTTAGTTCGCACCTTTTTTGTCGGCTGAAACAATTACAAATTAGCGGATGTTCCCCTTGCAATTTAGCGGATGCTATGCTTGATGAGGGTGCCGCCGAAGGGTTGCGTTTTGTCAGCGATTATATGTCGCTGATTGCCGAAGTGGATTTGAGCAAGGTGTCCGACAAGCGCCGCGACCCATATAAGGTGACGCGCCTGCTCCAATCGCTTGCGAGAAACATATCCACCGAGGTTACTCTGACCGCGCTTGCGAAAGACACCGGCGGGAGCGACAGCGGCTTGGACGACGAGACGGTCGCGGATTATTTATCTGCGCTCGAAAGATTGCTGGCGGTTGACAACCTTCCGGCATGGAACACGCACATCCGCTCATCCGATATGCTCCGCAAATCTCCGAAGCGGCACTTCGCCGACCCGTCAATGGCTGTCGGTGACTGGAAATAGATGCCGTCGTTGAATACGCGGACGGCACGTGGAGCGCCTTTGAAATCAAGCTCGGCATCGGTTCGGTTGATGAAGCGGCGAGTAATCTCTTGAAGTTCGCGGCGAAAATTGACACAGACAAAGTCAAACCGCCCGCCGCACTGACGGTCATTACCGGCAACGGTTTTGCGTACAGGCGACCCGACGGTGTGAATGTTGTGCCGTTGGCGACGCTGACGATATAAATATTATCATCCCATACTGCCGACCATTTTATTGATATCGCCATCGCTGTCGATATGCGTTACCACAACCTCACCCGGTTTGACCCATCCGAACACCGGGTCATAAAACTCGCCGTTGTTGTTTGTGCTGCCGGGGACGGGTGCGCTTGACTGCGGAGGCGAAGGCGAGGGCCTGGTCGCCGGTGGCGTTGTCTGTGGCGGCAGGGATTCGGGTGATTGTAGCGCGGGCGTTTCGCCGGAAATGGTGTCGGGCATTTCGGGAAGTGCTTCCGACGGTGGTTCTTCAAATGTGTCTGGTTCTGTGAGATTGATTATGACTTCGGCTTCGGTTTCCTTGATGATTTTCGGGGATTCATCCAAGGTATTCTCAGGAGGAGAGTTTGCTACCTCGACTAAGGACGGAGGCGTTGGGGGTAATTCCGGTTTTACGTCATTGCTCCGTAGAATGTAGGCTGTCATGATGATAACGCATAGCATTGTGAACGCTGCCAAGATGGGTGCTTTTGATTCAGAAAATTTTGCCATAATCGTTCAACCCCTTTATTTTCAGTATTTTGTAGAACCCTCCCGGCGCACCGGTCTTTCGGATATGGTCCTATTATAACACTGGCCGGGGCCATGGCCGCGCCCATATACGATACGTCGGTGGTTCCCATGTCAATCATCCTGCCAAACGTAACATGCGACACATGTGGGGCTGGCCCCGCGTCCGCGTCTAGGATGACCGCGCCCGCGCCGGTGACCGTCCATTGCGCGGTGGGAGGGCGCTGACCGCCGTATTCCAGCGGCAGGCGGAACTGCTTTTCGGAGCCGCAGAAGTGGCTGGACGTCACCGCCGCCACCCTTTCGGCAAAGCCGCCGTCTATCAGCATCGCGCCCAAGCCCAGCCCTTCCGCCATCGTCGAGCAGGCGCCGTACAGCCCGATGAACGGCACGGCGCAGTCCCGCAGGCCGAACGCGCTGCCGATGCACTGTCCCAGCAGGTCGCCCGCCAAAATATACCGAAGCGAGCTTGCGGCGTAGCCGCCCTTGCCCAGCGCCAGCTCAAGCGCGTCCTTCTGCATGGCGGATTCCGCCTGTTCCCAGCTTTTCAGCCCCAGCAGCCCGTCCTGATAAACATTGTCTATGCTGTCCCCCAAAGGCCCCAGACCCTCTTTTTTGCCCGCCACGCACGCCGCCGCCCCGATAGCCACCGGGTTTTCCAAACAAGCCGTCTGCCTGCCGCACTGCCTCATGTCTTGCTCACATCCTTTGTATGTGATATCATGTCCCGGCAGGACATGATTTATGATAAGCAAAAAACCCCCCGTCCCTATCCGGGCGGGGGGTTTGGCGCCGGTATCCCTAGTTGCAGCAGCAGCAAAGCACCACAATAATCAGGATAATCCAAATGCAGCAGTTATCGCCGCCGAAGTTGCCAAAGCCCACTATGTTCACCTCGCTTTGCCGTATTCTGCTTTATCGTATGCAGAGACGGCCGGCGGGGTTACACCCCTACGTGTACGATTTTCAGGTCGGCTGCGCGGATGGCGCTCTCGGTGACGACAATGTCGGTGATGACTGCGGCGTCGGCGGCGGTCATGCCGCCGGACGGCTCGGCGACGATGACGCTGATGCCGTCGGCGCCGATGATGGCGACGCACTCGGCAAACCCCTTGGCAATCACAAGGTTTTCGATGTTGGCCTCAATCAGGGCGTTCTGCGCCATGCGGGCAATCTCGCCGCTGGCGTTGTCTCTGATGTCCTGCGAGACGCCCTCGCGTTCGGCGGCCTCGGCAAGGATGGACAGCGCCGTGTCACGCGCCCTGCGGCGCGACAGACGCGCCTCGTCAAAATACGAGCTGACCGGCGCGCCGGCAATCTCGCCGCCGTCCTCCGTTCCCGAGGACAGATGCCCCGCCGGATTCGTCTGCTCCGAGGCAAAGCCCGAAACCGGGTCGAAAACAGGGACGTCCTCCTCCTCGCGCCCGTAAGACCAGCTCAGATACAGCGCGACGCAGACGAAAAGGACAATGACCGACACGACGGCGTTGCGTTTCCAAATTTGCATGATAGTTGCTCCCCTCTTCATAATTTTCACCGGCGATTCGGCGCTCGCTGGGCGATGGTGACGCGGTCTGACCTCAGCCCGGTCAGCGCGGAAACGGCGTCTAAGACAGCGGCGCGGACGGAAGCGCTGCCCGCGCCGTCGCATACGACCAGCGCGCCCTGGAACTCCGGGTATACGCGTTTGCGGATGATGGGGGCGGCCCCCGCCAGCACCGTTTTGGTTCGATGCTCCTCGTCGCTTGACGTCACGGCCCCGTCCTCCGCGTCGCGGCGGCTGCGGGCGTCAATGTCCTGTACCACCACCACCTCCATGTCGGTCTTGAGCGTCAGAAGAACCTCCGTTGTGCCCGCTCCGCTGATGGCCGAGAGGATTTGCTCAAGCCTCCGCTCCAGCCCCGCGAGGTCAAACGTCTCCCCTTCCGTCCCCGGCGCCGCCGACGCGGGCGGCCCCGCGCCTCTGGGCCACATCAGAAGGAACAGACCGGCGGCGGCGACCAGCAGCAGCGCGCCGTATTTCCTCAGCGGTTCCGGGAGCTTGAGCGTCTTCATGGGCCTCCCCCCTTCTGTACATAGGTTTGTCTCTCCGCCGGGATGCCAAGGTCTTTGGCAATCATTGCGCCCAGCGCGCTCCTCGCGTGTTCCGGCCTGTCTGAGGTCACGGTGACCGCCCACGGCACGGGGGTATGCTCCCCCCTCCGGCACCGCGCCGAGACGCCGACGGTTAAGCCAAGGGCTTGTGCCTTGGTCACAATATATGCGGCGGTTTTCTCCGCTATGATAACCGACAGCAATTCGTCAAGGGATTCGCCCGCCGCCGCCGCGACGCCGCTCTCCCCCGCCCACGCGCCAAGGTCGGGCAGCGCGCTCCCGTCCCAGCCCGCCAGCGGGCGCAGAACGGCGATAACCAACAGAAGCGACGCGGCCATCCGCACCACCCGCTTGACCGCGCCGTCCGGCGTGACGGCAAGGGCAAACACCCCAACCGTCGCCGCCCCCGCCATCCCAAGAATCCAGCCGCGCAAAAAATCCATAAAAATCCCTCCCCAGATTGTAGGGACGCCATATATGGCGTCCCTACAGGCCGGCTGAAATGGTGGAAACGACCGAGATAATCAGCAGGAACGCCGAGGCGGAGACCAAGCCGAGCATCATCGAATACAAGCCGGTCAGGCTATCTATATAGTCCGCCAGCGCCTCGCCGCCCAGCGCGCCCGCCAGCGCCGCGCCCAGCTTGAGGCAGACGGCGCGTACGGCCAGCAAGAGGCAGGGCTGGAGCGCCACGCCCAGAACCACCAGCAGCCCGAACACCCCGACGGCGTTTTTCACAACGGCCGCGCCCAGCAGAAGGGTTTCCGAGGCGTCGGCGATGATGCCGCCCACCACGGGAACCATCCCGCCCAGCGCCGTCCGCGCCGCCTTGACCGACACGGCGTCCGCCGACCCCGCGATGGCGCCGCCGATGGAGAGATAGGCGGTGAAGACGGCCAGCGAGACGGTCAGGATACCCGCCACCGCCCATTTGACCAGCCCGGCCAGCCGTTTGACGATGTCATGCGGCAAGGCGGCGTTGAAGGTGACGAGCGCCGCGTAGACGAACATCAGCGGGATGAGCAGACGGTCGTACAGCGTCAGCAGCAAATCGGAGGCGAGCGCCGTCCAAGCGTGCCGGAAGAACGCGGCGGAGACGTTTCCCGACGCGGCGGCGGCGGCGGCCAGTACCGGCAGGAGGGCTTTGGAATAGACGTTCATCTGCGCCACGGCCTCCCGTCCCGCCGCCATAGCGCCGGAAAAGCCCGCGACGGTCAGCGCGGCGGCGGCCAGCACCCCGGCAAGCTGAACATACCGGAGCGTCTGCCCTTCGGAGACGCCGGCCGCGACGGCGCACAGCGCGGCGACCGCCGCCACCGACAGAGCCGTGCGGAGTCCCGCCCCAAACGCGCCGGGAAAAAGCTCCGCCGCGCGGTTCAAAAGCCCGAACAGCCCGCCCTCAAGGCTATCCCCCGCGTTGTGGACGGTGACGCCGTCCAGCAGACGCAGCACGTCGTCCGGGGCGGCGCGCTCAAGCTGTTCGGTACCGAGGATATCGGAGATGTTCATAGCAGCGACCTCATCAAATCAAAGAGCGACGCGAAGAGCGGCAGGACGGCATACAGGCCCAGCGCCGCGCCCGCCGTCTCCACACCGGAGGCGAGGGCGCTTTCCTGCGCGTCGCGGCACAGCTCCGCCGTGATTTTGGTCACGACGGCGATGACGCAGGTTTTCCATACCGGGAGCGCCGCTTCCCGCGCAACGCCCGTTTCGCCGAGGGCGGCGTCCAAAAAGCCCTTGACCGAGCGAAAGGCGTCAAGCCCGGCGGCAAAGACGGCGGCGGCGGCGAACAGCCCCAGCATCAGGCCGATTTCCGGCGAGTTTTTCTTCACCAGCGCGGTGAGCGCCAGCGCGGCGACGGCGACGCCGGTGATTTTGAACAGCGCGTCCATCCTCAGAACCCGAACAGGTCTTTGACCATTTGAAACAGCCCGTTGATTTCACGCAGGAGTATCATCAAAACGACAATCAGCCCGGCCAGAACGGTCATCATCGCCTGTTCCTCCCGCCCGGAGCGTATCAAAAGCTGGTTTAAGACCGCCACAAGGATGCCGATGGCGGCGATTCGGAAGATGAGGTCTACCTGCATACGGTCATCCCCTACAGAAGTATCACGGCCAGCATCAGGCCGCCCAAAACCCCGGCCAGCGCGTATAACCGCCCGCTGGCTTTCAGCTTTTCGCGCGCGTTGCCGAGGGATATGTCAAGCTGTCCGCGCAGGGCCAGCAGCGCCGCCGTCTGGCTTTCCGCGTCATACCGGCCCAGCACCTCGCCCATTTCGCAGAGCAGCGCCCGGTCGATGGGGGGCAGGTCAAGCGCGTTGGCGGCGCGCCGCCACGCCTCGCCGAAGCTCTCCTCGCCGTAGGGCGTGTAAGCCATTCTGTCCCAAAAGGGGCCGAGGGCGGGCAGGCGTCCGGGCAATTCGGAGAGCGGGGTGAGCCGGAACCCGATTTCACAGCACAGGCGTCCCGCCAGCATGGAAAACGCCGAGAGGAGCCGTACCCGTGCGTTCAGGCGGGAGAAAGCGAGAAAACCCAGTCCCCCGCAGCCTACAACGATACAAAGGAAGCCGATTGAGGCAGACACGGTTCCCGCACCTCCAAGATATCATATTTGCGCGCCGAGCCCGACCCCGTGATGGACACGAGACGGTCGAAGACGTCCAGCAGCCCGCGGTATACCGGGCGGCGACGCAGGTCTTCCGTCCCGCTTGCGTGGGCGGTAGAGAGGACGGTCACGCCGCAGCCGGCGCAGGCGGTCAGCACGGCGGCGTCCTCCGGCGCGGTGATTTCGTCCAGCGCGAGGATTTGCGGGGCCATGCCGCGCAGCAACATCATCGCCGCCGCCGCCTTGGAAACGCCGGTCATCACGTCGGTGTTGCGCCCCACGTCAAGCTGGGGCAAGCCGTTGTAGCACGCGGCGACCTCCCCGCGCTCGTCGGCGACCGACACACGGCTGCCGCCGTTTGAGGCGGCGCGAACTAAATCGCGCAGCAGGGTGGTCTTGCCCGCGCCGGGCGGCGAGATAATCAGCGTGTTGGGCAGCCTGCCGGAGACCAGCAGGGCGGGCAGCAGCTTGTCGGCAATGCCCTTCTTTTCCCGCGCGATGCGGATACAGAGGGAGGAAATATCCCGGATGTGGGCGATTCCGCCGTCACGCATGGCGGCGCTTCCGCACACGCCCAGCCGGTGTCCGCCCGGGAGGGGGATGAAGCCGTGGCGCAGAACGTCCAGCACCGTATGCAAGGAGCCGTGCGACACGCTTTCCAGCGTTTTGGCGAGGTCGTCGGCGTCCACCGTCGCCCCTGCCGCGTGGGCGGACGGCGCGTGGACGGTCAGAGGCTGCTCGGCGCGGAGCCGCACCTCCTCGGCATTTGCCCTCACCGATTCCGGCAAGGCCATAGCCGCCGCGCGCAATCGCTGCGGCAGGGCGCGGACGGCGGTTTCAAACGGTTGCATGGGTCATCACCTCGCTCAAAGCCTATGAGGGTTTGTCCGGGTTTAGAACAAAAAGAACCCCCCAACGCTTGTTGGGGGGATGCCGCTCAGTATTTATTTTGGCGGTAATATGTCATCGCAAAACCGCAGGAGGCCCGGGATATCCTGTATGGCTACGTCCCAAACCACTTTTTTATCCATTCCGGCGTATGCGTGCGCGAAAAGGTTTCGTATTCCGCGAATCGCGCCCCATTGCATCCGGTTTCTTGTCTGTTCGCGGAAATCCTCGGATAAGCCCCCGGCCAACTCGCCAATCTGCATGATTTTCATGGATATCGAGTCAAAGTAGTCGCCGTCTGTGTTGAATATGTCATAGTCGAGGCCATACCGCTTAACCGTCTGCGCGATGCGCTCGCAATATTCGCGGATATGCCGGATGCGCTGTATATCGGGGCTAATCATAAATTTTTACCCTCTCCCTCAGTAAACTTTCATAAAACCACGGCGTTCTGTTTTGGGCGTCGTGCTGTTCCAGCGATTCTTCCGTCAGCAGGTCAATCCCCTTGCCGATGCTCTCGGACAAATCTTCATAGAGCGCGCCCATGACAAGGCCGCGAACCTTTGACCCCTCCCGTTTGAACAGCACGTCCACATCGCTCTCGTCGGTGGCGTCGCCGCGGGCATAGGAACCAAAGATATATACGGCGGGGATATCGTACTTTTGAGCTATGGGCGATATCCTTTCCCGCAGCTCCTCGATCGTGTATACCATTCGGGACACCTCGCTTTCACCGCCATTATACATTGAAATCGCGGGCAAATCAACCATTGCCTTGCCGCGGCTTCAGTCTATCCGCACACATCCGTCGCGGACGCAGTGACGAATCAAATTGTACAGGGCTTCGACGCGGGTTATCGAGGCCGGGTCTTGTCCGACGGCCTCGCAAATGCCCATGAGGATAAACGCGCCGAATTTATGCATCAGCAGATGGCCGGTCAATGTCCTGTAAAACATCTCGTTTTGATAATCGCCGAAATAAGCCTCCATCATCTCCCGGTCACACCCGAACAGCCCGAATACGATGAAAGGCCATTCGTAGGCGGCCGGCGCGGTGTGGCTGTCGGCAAAGTCAATGACGGTGATTTCGTCTCCCCCGCCGATGATGACATTGGCGGCCTTTAAGTCCCCGTGTACATAGACAGGGTCGTCAAAGGACAGCCCCCGTATGGCGGAGAGCCGGTCTTGGCAAAAACTTTCAGGAAAAAGCCGCCACCGCTCATTTGCGGCGCAGCCGTCCGGCGTCACACGGGGAATATGCGCCTCTGATATGGGTACATTCATCGCGCCTGTGAAGGCCTTGATTTGGGCGGCAAAGGCTCTTTTTTGCGCGCCTGTATATGTGTCGCGTATGTTGATAAACTCCAGACCTTCGACACGCTCCATAAGGATATACGGAAACTCATAGCGGTCGCGCATGACGCCGGAATACAGCATTTTGGGCGAAGGAACGGTGCGGTTCGCGTGTTCCAGCGCCGCCTTTTCCACATAAAACCCGTCGCCGGAGGTAAACCCGGCTTCAACGGGCGCGAACAGCTTGACGACCAGACTGCCCGAACGAAAGACCGCGTTTGAACCCGGCGTCAAGTTTTCAAGCCCGGAAAAGCACAGGCCGTGCTTGGCGAAGATGGCCCCGACCAAGGGCGCGAACGCCTCTGTGGACTGATAAATCCCCGCCCATGTGTCAATGTCCCGTATCGTTTCCTTAAAAAGCATCAGTCATTCCTCAGGCCTTCAAGCAGCGTCCCGTCCGGCTCCGCCAGCAGGGTTTTGAATTTATCGTAGACGACCATGCCCGGCTTGGCGCCCGGAGGCTTTTTGACAAACTTAACGGCCGTGTAGTCCACCGGCACCTTGGGGCTTGCCTTCGCGGCGGAAAACCACGCGGCGGCGGACGCGGCCTCGTAAAGCGTCCGGTCGTCCGGCGGCGCGCCGTTTGTCTCGATAACCACATGGCAGCCGGGGATTTTTTGCGCGTGGAGCCAGACATCGTTTTTCGACGCCAGCTTCATCGTCAGCAGGTCGTTCTGACGGTTGTTGCGCCCGGCGCGGAAGGTCATGCCGGCCGACGAGCGAAACCGCATGGGCTGGGACAGCTTGGGCGCTTTGCCGCGCGGGCTGCGGCTCGGCGAAATCTCGGCGCGGATTTCGTCCAAATCGCGGTCGCCGGACACGCGGGAGAGCTGGTCGAGGACACTTTCCCAGTATTCGGCGTCGCGTTCCGCCAGCGTGATTTGCTCGGACAGCGCCGCTTCGGCGTTCTTGGCCTTGGCGTACGCCTTATACAGCGCGGCGGCGTTCTGCTGCTGCGACTTGGCCGGGTCCAGCCTGATGGTCAGGGGCTGCCCGCCGTTGTAGAAGTCCTCGACGGTCACGGACGGGTCGCCGCGTCCGACGCGGTGGAGATTGGCCATCAGCAGGTCGGCTTTCTGGCGAAGTGGCTCGCGGTGCTGGGCGTCGTGCAGCTCTTGGCGGAGAATCCCCGCCTTGCGGAGCAGCTTGTCCCGCGTGGTCTTGGCTTTTTTGGTCAGCGCGGACGACCGTTGGCGAAGCTGCTCCTCCAAATCACGCTTTGTATAGAGCGCGTCAAGGGCTTCCGACACCGGCCCCTCAACCGGCTTTCCCTCCGGCGGCGGCGTGCCGCGCTTGGGCGGGTCGCGGTAAAACAGGCCGGGCAGCACGGGGCGCTCGGGCGACATCTCCGCGTCCACGCGGCGCAGGCAGTCTATCACGCGGCTCTCGGCGTCAACGAGGATGATGTTGGCGTGCCGTCCAATCATTTCAATCACCAGCGTCTTGCGCGATATCTCCCCCATCTCGTCGGCGGCGTCCCAGTAAAAATGCAAAACGCGCTCCGACGGGGGCTGAACCAGCCCGGCGAAGCGCCCATTTATCAAATGCTTGCGCAGGAGCATACAAAACATCGGCGGCGTCTGGGGATTTTCGCGGGAAACGGACGTCAGATGCGCCCGCGCCCGCTGCGGATGGACGGAGAGGAGCAGCCGGAAAGCGCCGCGCGCGGCGCGGCCGGAGAGGTGTACCTCCGTCTTGGCGGGCATGTGGATTTTGTCAATCCGCCCGCCCTCCAGCGCTTGGGCCAGCTCCTGCCTCAGCGCCGCGACGGTAACCGCGTCTACAGACATACAAACGGCTCCGCCGTCTCGCGGGAAAGCGTGACCTTCAGGCCGGGGAATTGGGCCCGCAGATAGTCCGCCACCACCGGGGTGATGATGTTTTCGGTGGCGAAATGCCCGCAGCTAAAGAGGGTGACGCCTTGGTTCTGCGCGATGAGGAAGTCGCTGTGCTTGACGTCGCCGGTCACAAACGCGTCGCACCCGGCCTTGATGGCGTCGGGAAAGACCGCCGCGCCGCCGCCCGAGCAGAGCGCCACCGCCTCAATCGGCCTGCCCGCGTCGTAATACCGCACCACGCCGGTGCCGACCGCCGCCTTGCACTGCACGGCGTAGTCCTTCGCGGACATGGGCTTCGGCAGACGGCCCATCCGCCCGATGCCGTCTTTTTCATCGAAAATCCGCACATCCTCCAGCCCGATGAGCCGCGCCAGCACGTCGTTGATGCCGCCCCGCGCCGCGTCAAGGTTGGTGTGCATGGTCACCGCCGCAACGCCCACGCCGCAGAGGGCGAGCAAAATGCTGCCCGCATCGGTGTCGCTGCTGGGCCACGGGGCTTTGTCGCCCCACACAATCGGGTGGTGCGCGACGATAACGTCCGCGCCCAGCGCCTTCGCCTCGGCGATGGTGTTCAGCGTCACATCCAGCGCCGCCAAAACATGAGAAACCCGCCCCCGCCTGTCCCCCGCCGCCAACCCGTTCCGGTCGTCCCTCATGGCCAAAGACGCAGGCGCCCACTCAAACATAGCGCGCTCAATGTCGTTGATGGTAATTGTCATGGTTAGGTTCCTCCTTCAAAACCACCCCGGCGCTACGCGCCACCCCTCCAAGGAGGGGAATTTTTGGGGCGCGTTCCATCCCCATTCCCCTCCTTGGAAGGGTGCCGTCCGCAGACGGCAGGGTGGTTACTTGCGCAAGTAAAATGGCCGCGGATAATCCTCATTCCCCTCCTTGGAGGGGTGCCCGCAGGGCGGGGTGGTCATACAGCATTTCCATAACGCCGTCGAAATTATTCATAATATCCCGCGCGGATATATGGATAACAGTCAGCCCCAGTCCCTCAAGATATGCGTTGCGCTCGTTATCATATTCAACTTTTTCATCATGCGAACGTCCGTCAATTTCGATGACAACGTTGCAGTTACCGCAGAAAAAGTCAACAATATAATTCCCTATGATTTTTTGCCTGTCAAAATCGTATTGTTTGAATTTCTTTCTGTGAAGCTGCTTCCATAACAACACTTCGCACAAATTTCCCGCTTTACGCAACTCCTTTGCGCGTTCAAGCAGCTTGGGGTTGTATGGGAGCGAAAAGTAAGCGTTTCGGTTGCGCATAGAACCACCCCGGCACTCCGTACCACCCCTCCAAGGAGGGGAATTTTAGAACTGTTCCTCACGCCTCAAACAAAAACACCGTATACCGTCTCCGTCCCTCCGCGACCTCCACCGTTCGCGACGGCGCGCGGCCCAGCATGGCGGCGAAAGCGGCCAAGCGGGTTTGGGGTTGCAAAATCAGGCGTTTTTCTGAGAGCCACGGGCTTTTTTGCAGGATGGTTAAAATCGTGTCGCCGCCCATGCCGGTGACGGTGACGGTATCGTAGTCGTCTGGGGACAGGCCGTCCGCGCCGTCGCGCAGCAGCAGCGTGACCTTGCCCTCAAGGCGGTGCGCCCGGACGGTTCTCGCCGCCCGCGCCAGCGGGCCCCCGGCAATGTCGGTGGCGGTGACCGCCGCGCACAGGCTGCGCTCCGTCAGATAGACCGGCAGCCGCGCGTGGTCGGTTCCGATATCCAGCACACGGTCGCCCGGGCGTATCAGCGCCGCGACAGCCAGCAAACGCGGCGTAAGCTGAAGCGGCCGAATGTAGGGGCGAACCGCGTTCGCCCGCTGTTCAGGCGCCGTTGATTTTTTCAAGCATTTCGTCGGGGTCTACGCCGTGGACGCCGCAGGCTTCGGCGAGCGTTTCGCCGCGCGCGGCGGGGCAGCCGAGGCAATGCATCCCGGCCTCCATCAGAAATTGCGCCGCTTGGGGCTTTTCGGCGAGGATATCGCCAATGACGGTGTCTTTCGTGATTTCCATGAGCTTGTCTCCTTTGTTCGTTTTGTAGGGGCGCGCACGGCGCGTCCGGTGGACGGCGGCCGCGCCCGCAGGATAGACAAAAGGGCGAAAGCTCGCGCTCCCGCCCCTTTTGACGTTGCTTTTAGCCGTTTTCTCTTGTGCGGGCGAAGCAATCGCTGCAATAGACCGGACGATCGGTCTTGGGTTCGAAAGGCACCTTCGCCTCGCCTCCGCAGGAAGCGCACACGGCGGCAAAGTACTCTCTCGGGGCGCGGCTCGCGTTTTTGCGGGCGTCGCGGCAGTTCTTGCAGCGCTGGGGTTCGTTGAGGAAGCCGCGCTCGTTGTAGAACTCCTGCTCGCCTGAGGTGAAGGTGAATTCCTCGCCGCATTCCTTGCAATTCAGGGTCTTGTCCTCGTACATTGTTTTCCCTCTTTCTGGATTGCCCAAGCGGCAAGGCCGCAGCGATCGTCCGGGTTTAGCTGGTCGCTCTACTCAGGGTCGCACAGGGCAGATTATTGTTCCGCATTGCGGACATCCCTTATTATATGCAGGTTCATCCTGCTTGTCAAGCATTATTTTATTTATTTTGCAATTTTTTGACGGCGGCGGCAATTCCCTCCGCCAAACGGCTTACCGTGGCTTCGTTTTTTCCCTCTACCATGACCCGCACAAGCGGCTCGGTTCCCGATGGGCGGAGCAGCACGCGGCCGTCTTCCCCCAGCTCGTTTTCGGCGTTTTTGACCGCCTCCGCCACAGCGGGAGCGGAGGCCAGCATGGCCCTTGCGCTGACGGAGACCGGCACATTGATCAGCACCTGTGGGTAGCTGGGTATATCGCTTGTCAGGTCGGCGAGGCTCCGCCCCGTCTCCGCCATTGCGCTCAGCAGCTTGAGCGCGGTAAGCTGGCCGTCGCCCGCGGCGGAGTGGCGCATGAAAATCATATGCCCCGACTGCTCGCCGCCCAGAAGGAACCCGTTTGTCTGCATCTTCTCCAGCACATTCCAGTCGCCCACCTGAGCGTCCGCGGTTTTCAGCCCCTTCTCCTTCGCCCAGACCCGCAGGCCGAGGTTGCTCATCACCGTGCAGACAAAGGTGTCGCCCGGCAGATAGCCGCGCGCCTTTTCCCGCGTGGCGCAGACGGCCATGATGCCGTCGCCGTCAATCACCCTGCCGGTGTGGTCTACGCACAGGCAGCGGTCGGCGTCGCCGTCAAAGGCGATGCCGACGTCATACTTGCCGTCGAGGACGGTTTCTTTTAAGGAGGTCATATGGGTGGAGCCGCAGCGGTCATTGATGTTGACGCCGTTCGGGACGTTGTGGATGACGCGCAGCTCCTTGGCGTTGAGGTTGGAAAACAGCTTCCGCGCCGTGACGCTGGCGGCGCCGTTGGAGCAGTCGAGGACAATGCGCAGATGGGAGAGGTCGGGCGTGTTGCAGCCGAGCAGGAAGTCTATGTAGCGGTCGGCGGCGCTTTTGTCTTGGCGCACCCTGCCGATGTCCTTGCCCAGCGGGATTTCGGAGGTAATCAGCGCCTCGATTTCGTCCTCGATGGCGTCGGAGAGCTTGCGCCCGTCGCGGTTGAAGGTCTTGATGCCGTTGTATTCATACGGGTTGTGGGACGCGGTGACCATAAACCCGGCGTCGGCCCGCTCCCGCGTGAGGATGGCGATGGCCGGGGTGGGGATGATTCCTGCGAGCAGCACGTCCGCCCCGGTGGACGTGATTCCCGCCGCCAGCGCCATTTCAAGCATATCGCTGGAAATGCGCGTGTCCTTGCCGATATAGATGACCGGCTTGTGGTGCAGCTCTCGGGTCAAGACGGCCACCGCCGCCTGCCCGATGGAAAACGCCTTCTGCGCCGTTAAATCCTCATTCGCAATCCCCCGGACGCCGTCCGTGCCGAATAGCCTCGCCATAGAAACAACACTCCTTATATGCTTCGTTATTGAGTTTTTCTCCCGACATACATGATATGCTCAGACCAACTGAGATAGTCTTCTTTCTCCCACATCTTTTCCGCGAGGTCAAGCCATGCCGCCACGACCTCCGGCGGCTGTTTCATCACGGTATGCTCGTTCGGCGCGAGGATGCTTTCCTGACCGAACAGATGCAGCTTTTCCAGCGGAAACCGCGCCATAAACGGCAGTATCTTGTTTTGGTTGACGAAAAACGCCAGAGTAAACGCCGCGCCGCCGTAATTGTCCCCGGCAAGAAACGGCGTGAGGAAGCGTTCCTCTCCCGGCTCGAGGAGATGCTCCGGCATTTCCCGCAGGAGAAAAACCAGCCCGCCGCCCATGTGGATGAACGCCGCGAACAGCAGCCCGCCCGGCTTCAGCAGCCGCAGGGCCGCGTCAACCGCCTTCACGCGGTCGGCCTCCTCCAAAAGATGATACAGCGGCCCCATCAGCAGCACATGGTCGAACGGCCCCGACAAAAGCGTATCGGCTTCCCGCGCGTCGCCGGAGACGGTTTTGAGCGGAAGCCCCAGCTCCGCCGCTTTCTCGGCGGCGAATCTAACATTTTCAGACGATAAATCGAAAAGGGTCACATCACAGCCTCTTTCCGCCAGCCAAAGCGAATAGCGCCCCGGCCCCCCGCCGATATCCAGCGCCCTATCCCCCGGCTTGATGTACCGCTCCAGCATCCGGCAGGTCAGCAAAAACTCCGGCCTCCCCACAATCCGCTCCCACTCCGCCAACACATTCGCGTCATAATGCTCCCGCACAATCCCCGCGTTCTCGTCCACAACGTCCCCTCCCCCCGTTAATTGTCCATTGTCAACTGTCCATTGTCAATTGACAACGGGATGTCCATATGCCTATACGCCCGTTCCGTCACACAGCGTCCGCGCGGCGTCCGCGCCAGAAAGCCCAACTGCATCAGATACGGCTCGTAGACGTCCTCGATGGTGATGGCCTCCTCGCCGATGTTGGCGGCAAGGGTGTCCAGCCCCACCGGGCCACCGCCGAAATTTCGGATGATGGCCTCCAGCATACGGCGGTCTACCGCGTCCAACCCGATGTGGTCTACGTCCAGACGCCGGAGGGCTTCGTCCGCCACGGCGCGGGTGATGATGCCGTCGGCGCGGACTTGGGCGTAGTCCCGCACCCGCTTGAGGATGCGGTTGGCGATGCGCGGCGTCCCGCGTGAACGGGCGGCAATCTCCGCCGCGCCGTCCGGCTGAATCTCCACGTTGAGGATACCGGCGCTTCTGGTGACAATCCGCGTCAGCTCCTCAGGCGTGTAAAGGTCGAGCCTTGTCACCATGCCGAAACGGTCGCGCAGGGGCGCGGTAATCTGTCCCGCCCGCGTCGTCGCGCCGATAAGGGTGAATTTACGCAGGTCAACCCGTATGGAGCGCGCCGCCGGGCCCTTGCCGAGGATGATGTCGAGGGCGCAGTCCTCCATCGCGGGGTACAACACCTCCTCCACCGCCCGGTTGAGCCGGTGGATTTCATCCACAAAGAGGATATCCATGTCGTCGAGGTTGGTCAGCAGCGCGGCGAGGTCGCCGGCCTTTTCGATGGCCGGGCCGGAGGTGATGCGGATGTTGACGCCCATTTCGTTGGCGATGACGCCCGCCAGCGTCGTCTTGCCCAGCCCGGGAGGCCCGTAGAGCAGCACATGGTCAAGCGGCTCGCGCCGCAGCTTGGCGGCTTCAATCCAGATGGTCAGGTTGTCCTTGAGCTTCTCCTGCCCCACATATTCGCGCAAAAAGCGCGGGCGCAGGCTCCCCTCGCTGTCGTCCGCCGACGTCAGCGTCCGCGCCAGCAGGCGCTCCTCCTCCTGTTCCTGCTCCGCGAACTCCTCACGGTCGTCAAAATCTATGGGCATGGGTGTTCACCGCCTTTTACCGCTCCCTTTGACAGGGTGAATTTTTTCATATTCAGCCGAAACAGCTAATGACGCGAACCAAAACCTGTTGAAGCAGGTCGTCCGGCAGACGCTCCACAAGCGTAAACGGTCTGGCGTGCAGGTCAACGGCTTTCACTTGCTCGCAAAGAATCTCGCCCGTTGTTTGCGTCCTCTCGTCCAACGGGACATGGAGCGGAAAACAGCGCGCCGTATTGGTGATGGGCGCGACATAGGTCACGTTTGTCTTGGATATGGCGAAGTCGTTGGAAACAACAACGGCGGGCCGATACCCGCTTTGTTCATGGCCGGCCGTCGGCGATAGATTGAGCTTGATGATATCTCCCTGCTTTACCATACCTCATTCCCCTGCGGCTTGCCCCAGTCGATTTCCTCGGTTTGAAAATAATCTTCCTCATAGCCGGCAAAAAGCTCTTGGATGCTTTGCCGTTTGCGGACGGCCCGCAGCGTGATTTCTCCTTCTTTTGATAAAATGATTTCAACGTCGGTTCCCTCTTCAAGGTTGGCTTGAGAAAGAACGTGGCGCGGAATTCTGACCGCCGCCGAGTTTCCCCACCGCCTGATGGTTGCCGTCAAGTGTACCGCCTCCCTTCTTGGTATATACTATTATACCGTATACACAGACAAAAATCAAGACAGATTTGCGGATGCGAAGCCGTCATTTTCTATCCCAAAAGAGGCAAGCGTTGGCTGAAGGTCTTCCAGCCAATAGAATGAGCAGTCTTTCTCCCGGTTCAAAAATCGCCCTTCATACAAATCCCGCCTCAGCATAGCCCAATCGCCAAAGGTATGCCAATCTTGCAGTATTTGGTTGATTTGCTTTTCCGTATAACGTTTGCCGGGCTCAAATTTGGAAGCCAGATAATACAGCGAGAAAATCTGCCGTTTCCGCTTTGACGGGTAGGCTTTCAACCGCCCCTCTGCGTCTATAAAATTCGCTATTTTGTCCACATACATTTTGAGTCACCCTACCTAAATTATTTTTGTCCCTTACCTGCTCATCCGTTTCAGCGCCTGACGGATGAGTTCCTCCAGCGGCAGGGTTTCGTCCAAGCCCTTGACGGCCATCGCCGCCTCGACGGGCGAATAGCCCAGCACGCACAGGGCGGCCTGCGCCTCGGTGAAGCTGTCTCCCGGCTCGAAGGCGGCGGCGCCCGCGCCGGACGGGGCGGCGGCCACATCGCGGGACAGCTTGTCCTTCAGCTCCAAAATGATGCGCTGCGCCAGCTTCTTGCCGATACCGGGCGCGACGGTCAGCGCCCTCTCGTCCCCGGTGATGACCGCCAGCGCCAGCTTTTCCGGCGTGGACGCCGACAAAATCGACACCGCCGCCTTGGGCCCCACGCCGGATATGCCAATCAGCAGCTTGAACGACGAAAGCTCCTCCCGCGAGATAAAGCCGTATAAATCACAAATCCCCTCGCGCAGATAGAGGTAGGTAAACAGCCGCGCCGCCTCGCCCTTTTTGAGCCGCGAGAGGGTTTGCAGCGAGGTGTTGACGGCGTAGCACACCCCGCCCGCGTCAATCACCGCCAAATAAGGCTCGGTGAAGTCAACCTTTCCGTAAACCGCGTAAATCATGGTAATATCCTCCCTGCGTAACAATGGCATATGGCCACGGCCAAGGCGTCCGCCGCGTCGTCCGGCTTGGGGTGGGCCTTGAGCTTGAGCAGCGCCCGCGTCATCTCCATCATCTGGGTCTTGTCCGCCGCGCCGTAGCCCGTGACCGCCGACTTGACCTGCTGCGGCGAATACTCGCCGACAGACAGCCCGTGCCGCTGCGCCGCCATTAAAATCACGCCCCGGCTGTGCGCCACCGGCAGGGCCGTGTTGACGTTTTTTTGAAAAAACAACTGCTCAACCGCCAGCGCGTCGGGCTTGAACGCCTCAAGCAGTTCGGTGAAATCCTCGTAAACGGTGAGCAGGCGGCGCGGCAGCGGCTCCCCCGCCGCCGTGCGTATCACGCCATGCCGCACATGCACCGGCGCCCCGCGCGAAAAATCCACAAGCCCGAAGCCGACGATGGCCAGCCCCGGGTCGATGCCTAAGACCCGCATAATGTCTCAATCGCTTTCTCTATCCCTAATTGGCCCAGCTCATAGGTCAGGCCGCCCTGTAAATACGCCGTGTAGGGCGGGCGCATGGGCGCGTCGCAGGACAGCTCAATGGACGCCCCCTGCACAAAGGTTCCCGCCGCCATGACCACCGGATGCGCGTATCCCGGCATATCCCACGGCTCCGGCACGGCGAACGAATCAACCGGGCTGCCCCGCTGTATCCCCCGCGCAAAGCGCAGAAGCGGCTCCGGCGAACCGAAATGCACCGCCTGAATGATGTCATACCGCGCCTCGTCCGGCAGCGGGTCAACGGCATAGCCCAGAGCCTGCAACCTTTCGGCGGCGAACACCGCCGTTTTCAGCGCTTGGGCGACCGTGTGCGGCGCGGTCAGAAGCCCTTGGAAGAGCAGGCGGTTCCCCATCGGGTTCGCGCCGCAGTCCCGCCCGACGGCGTTGAGCTGCAACGCGGCCTTTTCCACCCATTCCCGCCGCCCGGCGATATACCCGCCCGACGGAGCCAGTCCCCCGCCGGGATTTTTAATCAGCGACCCCGCAATCAAGTCAGCCCCGCAAGGCTCCTCCGTTTCAACAAACTCACAATAACAATTATCCACAACCACCGGCGCGTCAGAAACCCTCCGCACCCTCTCAATCAACCCATTCACCTCAGCCACCGACAAAGCCTTACGCTCCGCATACCCCCTTGACCGCTGTATAAAAAACGCCCCCACCGTCTTACAACTATCAACTGTCAACTGTCCACTATCAACTATCACATACCGCAGTATGTGACGCAGCGTATCATAAGGCTCCCCCGTCAACGCCCCATACCCTCCCTGCGGGCAGACCGCTTTCAGGGCGCAGGCGATGGCGTGGGTGCCGGAAGCGAACGCGGGGCGGACAATGGCGTCCTCCGTCCCCATCACATCGGCAAAGACCGCGTCCAGAACGTCCCGCCCCGAATCGTTGTAGCCGTAACCGGAGGACGGGGCGAAATGGCTGTCGGAGACGCGGTGTTTCTGAAACGCCGCCAGTATCTTCTCCGTGTTGCGCAGGGAAACGGCGTCAAAATCCCGCATTATAAGCTGTAGACCTCTTTGGGGGTCATCAGCGTGTGACCCGCCTTTTGCAAAACCGACTGCGTTCTGGCGTTGTCCTCCACGCGCAGGATGACGTAGGCGTCCTCGGCGCGCCGCGTGACAAACGCGTAGATATACTCCACCGAAATGTCCGCCATATGCAGCACGGTGAGGATATCGCGCAGCGCGCCCGGCGTATCGGGCAGCTTGCAGCCCGTCACCGCCGTCTTGCTCGCGGTGACGCCCTTGTCCTTGAGCAGCGCCAGCGCCTTGTCCGGGTCGGGGACAATCATGCGAAGGATGCCGAAATCGGTGGTGTCGGCGATGGATATGGCGCGGATATCGACGCCCGCGTCCGCTAAGACGTCTAAAATGCTTTTCAGCGCGCCCTGCTTATTTTCCAAAAAAACGGATACCTGCTCTATCATGGTGCCGGAACTCCTTTCGATTGCGGATTGCGCGCGGTTTTCACGCGGATTGGCCCATCTTGAACGCCTTGAGGTTGACGTCGGCCAAATTGGGCTTGACGTTGGCGCGGATGGCCGCTTCCCATTCGTCCTCGGTGAAATCCGCCGCGTTGGAAAACGCGCCGAGCAGCACGGCGTTTTCACAGCGGGGATTGCCCGCTTCGGTGGCGATGCCGAGCGCGTCGACGACCTTCCATCCGTCCCCGTGGACGGCATAGACGGCGCTTTGGCCGGCGATGGGAATGGTGCGGCTGGAGACAAACGCCGCGCCCTGAGGGGCGAGCAGCTCGGCGGTGCGCGCCGCTTCGGTCGCCTCCAAGCCAATCAGATAGTCGGCTTCCCCCGCCGATACCAGCGGGCTGCAAACCGTCTCCCCCGCCTTCATCATCGTGACGACGCTTCCGCCGCGCTGGGCCATGCCGTGGACTTCGGTAAGCTTGACGTCAAGGCCGCGCGCCATATACAGGCTTCCCAATATCTTCGCGGTGAAGATACTGCCCTGCCCGCCCACGCCGGCGATTACGATATTTGTCATCTCCATACCTCCTGAATCACGCAGCTCCGGCGGCAGATGATAACCGACGGCTCGTCGGCCGCCAGCGCCTCCGTGAGCGCCGCTTCCAATGCTTTCTGGTCACGCGGGTCTACCGTCGCGACGCTCTGAACGCCCAGCCCGCGGCATACCGTCTCCAAATCCGCTGCGGGCGCCTTTTGGCCCATCAGCGTTTCGCCGGTGCCGGGAGAGGGCTGATGCCCCGTCATGGCGGTGGTGGCGTTGTCAAGAATCAGCACCGTCGCGGGGGTCTGGTTGTAGACAATGTTCAGCAGCCCGGTGATGCCCGAGTGCCAGAAGGTGGAGTCGCCGATGACGGCGACGGTGCTTTTGGCAAACTCAGGCCGCGCCTTCAAAACGCCGTGCAGACCCGACACCGACGCGCCCATGCAGAGACAGAAATCAATCGCCGAAAGCGGCGGCGACGCGCCCAGCGTATAGCAGCCGATATCGCCCATCACGGTCAGGCCGAGCTTCTTAATGGCCGCAAAGCTCCCCCAATGCGGACACCCCGGACAAAGAACCGGCGGTCTCGGCGGAGGCGGGCACAGCCCGCTGTGAATGTCCGGGGTAGGTTGCGGCTGATTTGTAGTGTTCTGCCCGCTTTCATGGGTTGTTTCGCAGGAGCAGGCGCAACAGGGGGCGAGGATGGCGTCGCGGAGCTGTTGGGCGGTGTATTCGCCCAGCGGCGACAGGTCGGCCTTTCCGCGCACTTTGAAGCCGTGCTTCCTGCAATGGGTTTCGATGAAGTCGTCCAGCTCCTCGATGACCCACAGCTCGTCCACCGTCTTGGCAAATTCGGCAATCGGGCCGACCGGGAGGGGGTAAATCATCCCCAGCTTGAAATAAGAAGCCTTGTCCCCCAGCGCCTCCCGCGCCGTAAGGTAGGCGTGTCCGGCGGAAATGACGCCGATTTTGTTTTCCGTACCTCGGATGACGGTGTTGAGCGGCGTCGTCTCGCAGGCTTCGCCCAGCGCCAGCATCCGTTTTTCAACCTTGACGTGCGCGGGCCGGGCGTTGGCGGGCGTCATCACCCATTTCCGCGCGTCCTTCACATAGTCTTTCAGGTCGTAGGGCTTAGGCTTCCCCTCCGCCGCCACGGAGCGCGAATGGCTGACGCGGGTGGAAAGCCGGAGAAGCACGGGGGTGTCATACTGTTCGGAAAGCTCAAAGGCCAGCCGCGTGTAGTCAAGACATTCCTGTGAATCGCACGGCTCCAGCATCGGCAGCTTCATTGACAGGGCGTAATGGCGGCTGTCCTGCTCGTTTTGGGAGGGATGGCAGCCCATGTCGTCGGCGACGGCGATAACCAGTCCTCCGCCAACGCCGGTGTACGACGCGGTGAACAGCGGGTCGGCGGCCACGTTCAGCCCGACGTGCTTCATGGCTGAAAAAGCCCGCGCGCCCGCGAACGACGCGCCCACGGAGGCCTCGACGCTCACCTTCTCGTTGGGCGCCCATTCGGCATAGATGTGTTCTGAGGCATATTTTGTAATCTCGCTGCTGGGGGTGCCGGGATAGCTGGAAACAAAGCTGCATCCCGCCTCATATAAACCCCGCGCCACAGCCTCGTTGCCAAGCATCAGACGTTTTTCCATCGAATACTCTTCCTTTCTTTTCATCCCCCGCCGCAGGCGGGGAGATGAACGCTATTTTCTCTCGTCCCGAACCCGTCTCGCCTTTCCCATAAACCTTTCGACCGTCTGCGGGGCGACGAGGGTGACCTTCACCGTGATTCCGAGAATGCTGCGAATCTCCGCCCGGATTTTCTCGCGTATCGTTTCAAGCATACGGTAGCTCTCCAGCACGGAGCCGTCCACCAGCTCAACCTGCACCTCCAGCGTGTCCATGACGCCCTCGCGGCGCACAATCAGCATATAATGCGGCCCGATATGCTCTTGGCGTATCAAAACGCTCTCGACCTGCGACGGGAAGATGTTGACGCCGCGGATAATCAGCATATCGTCGCTGCGCCCCAGCGTGGGATTCATGCGCGCGTGCGTCCTGCCGCAGGCGCACCTCTCGCTGTTGAGCCGCGTGATGTCCTTGGTGCGGTAGCGTATCAGCGGGAGCGCCTGACGGGTCAGCGGCGTGACGACCAGCTCCCCCGTCTCCCCCTCCGGCAAAACCGCCCCGGTATCGGGGTCGATGATTTCGCAGTAAAAGTGGTCTTCGGCAATGTGCATCCCTTTGCGCTCAAGACATTCCCCAGACAAGCCGGGGCCGCCCAGCTCGCACAGGCCGTAGTTGCTGGTGGCGGTGATGCCGAGGTTTTCCTCGATTTGCGCGGCCATTTCGGGCGTATGCCCCTCGCCGCCGAACAGGCCGACGCGGAGCTTGAGCGAATCCCGAATCCCCGCCTCCCGCACAGCTTCGGACAGATACAGCGCGTAGGACGGCGTGGCGACCAGCACGGTGGAGGCCATGTCTATCATCATCATAAGCTGCTTTTCGGTCTGCCCCGAACCCATCGGCAGGATGCGGACGCCCATATGCTCCAAGCCGTAGTTCAGCCCGAAGCCCCCGGTGAACATGCCGAAGCCGAAGGAAATCTGCGCGGTGTCGTGCTTGGTGACGCCCGCCATCGCGCATACGCGCGCGTTTAAGTCCTTCCAGTTTTGCATATCCCGCGCTGTGTAGCCGCCCATCGAGGGCTTGCTGGTGGTGCCGGACGTGCTGTGCAGCCGCACAATGTCCTCCGGCGGTACGGCGAACAGGCCGAAGGGATACTGCTCGGTAAACGCCCTTTTGTCGGTGAACGGCAGCTTGTGAAGGTCGTCCAGCGACCGGACGTCCCCCTGCTCGACGCCCGCGTCCCGCAAAATCCCGCGCTGCGCCGGGGCGTTGAGCCAGATATGCGCCCACGCGGCTTGAAAGCGCTGCTCCTGAAGCGCGCGCAGCTCGGCGCGGCCTATGGTTTCCTGTTCAGGCTGCCACATCGTCTAGCTCCCCAAATCTTCCTTGATTTTTACGCTGACCATTTCCTCGTAGCAGGAGAAGCAATGCTCCACCTTTTCCTTGGCCGGCGCTTTTGTAACCGCGCTGACCAGCGGCACAATGACAAGCCCCGCCAGCATACAGAACGCGCCCGCTTTGATGGGATGCGCGATCACGCTTAAAAAGGTATCGGTGAAAACGGGCTTTTGCCAGAAGAAGGCGGTAAAGGTCATAAGGACGGTGGCGAAAGCGAAGTTGCACCAAACGGCCGCTCTGCTCACCCGTTTCCAATACAGCCCGTAGAGGAAGGGCGCCAAGAACGCCCCCGCCAGCGCGCCCCAAGAGACGCCCATCAGGTCGGCGATAAACTTAATAAAGGGGATGTTGCCCTGAATTTGCAAAATGGCGATGGCTGACGAAAGGGCGATAAAAACAACAACTAGGCAACGGATGATGACAAGCTGTGCTTTGTCGTTCATCCTTTTGATGATATGTCCCCTGAGGAAATCCAGCGTCAGCGTGGACGCCGAGGCGATGACCAGCGAGGACAGCGTGGAGATCGACGCCGCGAACACCATAACAAGAATAAGGCCGACCATCGCCTCGCCAAGCTCGTTGACGATCCCCGGCACAATGGCGTCGAAGTTTACCGAGCCGTCGGCTCTGTACTGGGGGAACAGCCGCCCGAAGCTGCCCAGAAAGTAAGAGCCCCCGGCGACCATAACGGCGAAAACGGTGGAAACGATCGCGCCTTTGGTGATCATCTTCTCGCTTTTGATGGAGTAGAACCGCGCCACCATCTGCGGCAGTCCCCACGCGCCGAGCGACGTCAGGACGACTACGGCCAGAAGGAAGGACGGGTCGGGGCCGAAAAAGGAGGTGAAGACGCCGGGCTGCGCCGCGCCCGCCGCGTTATACCCCTCTTCAAGGGCCAGCAGTCTGATGGCCTCCGTCAGGCCGCCCTTGCTGCTTAACGTCATGGCGACGACCGCGACGATGCCCGCCAGCATGACCAACCCCTGTATGAAGTCGTTGACCGCCGAAGCCACATAACCGCCCGCAACCACAAACACCGCGGTGATAACGCCCATCACGGCGATGCAGTACACAAACGGCACCTCAAACGCCATAGAGAAAAGCTGCGAGAGACCGTTGTACAGCGAGGCGGTGTAGGGGATGAGGAAGATGAACGCAATCGCCGACGCCCCGATTTTCAGCGCCGGGGAAAGATATCGCTTGCCGAAGAACTCGGGCATGGTGGCGCTCTTGAGGTGATTGGTCATTACGCGGGTGCGCCGTCCGAGGACAACCCACGCCAGCAGTGAACCGATAAAGGCGTTGCCGAGGCCGATCCAGACCGCCGAGGTGCCGAACCGCCAGCCGAACTGTCCCGCGTAGCCCACGAAAACAACGGCGGAGAAATACGTCGCGCCGTAGGAGAAAGCCGAGATCCACGGGCCGACGCTGCGGCCTCCCAGCACAAAATCGTTGACGCTGGACGCCCTTTTGCGGAAATACAGGCCGACCGAAATGGTCACCGCGAAGAAAATGAGGAGCAGGAAGACTTTGATAAACATTGTACGCACCGGCTTTCGATAAAATAATAACCGCCCGGCCGGAACATTCATCCGAGGGCGATTATTGAACCGCGATACCCTATGATACACCGCCGCGCCGCGCTTGTCAATCTTTTTTTTCAGCGCCGAAGGCGTAACTCAGCGCGCGTTCCTTGCAGACGGCCTTGCAGTCTCCGCAGCGGACGCACTCCGGGTGGTTGGGCGTTTTGACCGGGTCGATGTGAAGGTTGCAGGCGCGCGCGCAGTCTCCACAGGAGACGCAGCGTTTCCTGTCACAGCGCATTTTCAGCAGGGCGATTCGGTTCAGCAGGGCGTACACCGCGCCCAGCGGACACAGCGTTCTGCAAAAAACCCGGTAGAGAAAAACCGAAGCGGCCAGCAGCCCGGAGGCAATCCCCGCCTTTAGGATGAGCAGCGGCCCCGCGAACATCCGCAGGGACTCGTTGGCCGCAAGCAGCGGGAGTGCGCCGAAAACCGTCCCCGACGGGCATATATAGGTGCAAAACCAAGCGCTTCCCAGCCCGGACAAGGGGTGACGCACCGCGAAGGGCAAAATCAGGACAAAGACAGCCAGCACCGCGTATTTGGCATACCGCGCAAAACGCAGGCGGAGCCGGAGCTTAGGGCTTTTGATGCGGTACAGCAAATCCTGAAGCAGCCCCATAGGGCAGAGATACCCGCAGATAAACCGCCCGAACGCCACGCCGGCGGCGAGCAGGAATCCGGTCACAAATAAGCCGAGGCCGCGCCTTGCCCCCGCGAGGAAAAGCTGCGCCGCGCCAATCGGGCAGGAGGTCACGGCGGCGGGGCAGGAATAGCAGTTCAGGCCGGGGGTGCAAATCCGTTTGAGGCCGCCCCGGTAGATTGTGCCGTTGAAAAAGTTGCTCAGCAGCGGGTTTTGCAGCAGAAAAAATGAAAGTTGCGCCAAAAGCCGCCCCGGAAGCCGCCGCTTCCCCCGGGTCAACCGATTCCGATACATTCCAAGCATACCGTCACGGCCTTTTGCAGAAGTTCCCGCGATTCCCCGCGCCATAATCCAAGCGCCATCAGCGACAGGCCGAGAGCGAGGACGCCGAGCGGCGGAAGCCACCGTTTGGCGCGGGCAAGCGTCGTCATCGTCCGAGGCTCCCGTCAAGCATGACGGAATAGCCCATGCCGTACGCCCCGATAATCGGCTCGCCAATCATGGCTCCGTCCGCCCCGATGAGGACGGTGGTCGGGACATACCCGGTACTCAGCATATTCGCCAGCTTTTCCAGCCCGGGCGTCTGCTCGTCCACCATAATGAACGATTTCGGGACGCCGGACGCCTTGACGATATTCAACGCCCCGTCTAGGTTGGTGCTGTAGTCCTGCAGCAGCGCGAGAAAGCCCACATCCCCGCCGTACAGCTCCGCCATCGCGCCCAAATCGGGCATTTCATCCACGCAGGGAGGACACCATGTCCCCCAGTAATGCACGAAATACACTTGCTTGTCGCCCAAAGACGCTTCGGTGACGGGATTTTCGTATAAGTCAGCGGCGGAAAACGGAAACGGAAAACCGCCCAGCTCCGGCTCGCCGTTACCACCGTCACTGCCGCCGCCGCCGTTGGCTCCGTCCTTCCCGTCGCCGTTCGTGCCGCCGCCGGGGTTGTCCGCGCTGGGTTCCCCCAAGCCGCCGCCGTCCGAGGGGGACGGGTCAGCCCATCCGTCGCCATACCCGTCGCGGAACTCCTCAAGAATGTCGCAAGCCGCGAACGCGCAGACCAACAGAAGCGCGAGGATAATTGCAAACAGCCTTTTCATCATGTGATTACTCCCCGTAATATCAAGTCCGCATTACCTTATTAAAGTATACGCCGCGTACAGCGTCCTGTCAAGAAAAATGATACCGCATACGCTTGACAAACCCGCCGTATGGATGTATAATGCGGTATCCTTGCGGGTTTGTGTAATGGTAGCACGGCAGACTCTGACTCTGTTTGTGAGGGTTCAAATCCTTCACCCGCAGCCACTCGAAAATCCTTGCGTTGCAGGCGGTTGGTGCTTGCTGGCAAGGGTTTTCAGGCGGGAGGGGGAACTCTCTTTGAATGTCTTATACCTCATTCATCATGCCGGACAGGGCGGCACCGAGCGGTATGTGCTGTCTGTCGCGCTGGGACTGCGGGACGCGGGGCGGGTCAATCCGTTTTTCGCCTATACGCAGGACGGTCTGCTGCGCGGGCGGATGGAGAAGGCGGGCGTCCCGGTATGGCGCGTCAGGTTGCCCGGACGTTACAGCCTGCGCTCGGCCAAAAAGCTCGCCAAGCTGTGCCGCGAGCATGAGATTGACGTCATCCACACGCAGTTTTTGCGGGAAAACTATATCGCGCTGCTGTCAAGGCTGTTTTACCGCAAGCCCCGCGTGGTGTACACCAACCACCTGATACAGAAGAACGACCTTATCACCCGCCTGTCCAACCGCGTGCTGTCCCCGCTCCAGCATGGGGTCATCGCGGTGTGCCGCCCGGGTCTGGAGCAGATGGTTCGCAATAAGATACCGGAAAAATTGATGAGCCTCGTCCATAACGGCGTGGATCCCGCCGAGTGGGCGCGGTCGCCGGACAGGACGGTGCGGCGTGAGTTCGGCGTGCCGGACGGCTTGCCGGTCATCCTGTACGCCGCCCGTCTTGTGGAGGGCAAGGGTCACGGCTATCTGCTGAAAGCGCTGGCGGGCTTGAAAGACGTCCCGTTTCTGATGCTGTTCGCCGGGGACGGCGACTTGCGCGGCGAATTGGAGGCTCTTGCCGAAAACAGCGGGCTGGGCGGAAAGACGGTCTTCCTCGGCTTCCGGGAGGACATCCGCGAGGTGCTGAGCGCCGCCGACGTCTGCGTCAACGCGGCCAACACCGAAGCGTGCAGCTACAATATACTGGAAGCGATGGCGATGGGGACGCCGCAGGCCGTGGCCGACGCGGGCGGCAACGCCGACCTCATCGACGGGGAAAACGGCCTGCTCTTCCGCGACGAAGACCCCAAAGCGCTGGAAAGCGCGCTGCGGAAACTGCTGACGGACGCCGGTTTGCGCGGGCGATGCGCGGAAAAAGCCAAGCAAGCGGCCAAGGAGCGTTTTCATATTCGGGACATGCTTGATAAAACATACGCGATATATCAAGACTAAACCAATCCCCGCACAGACGGGAAAAGGAGGCAAAACCATTGGAACAGAAGAAACGCGCCAAATTCAACATCGTAGACGTCATCATCCTCGCGCTCATTCTGGCGGCGGCCGGTATTTTTGTCTGGCAGTATGCCATACGCCCGGGCAGTCCGGCGGATAACTCGCGGGTGACCTATCCGTTTGTTATGATTCTTGACAACAACGACATCCCGAACGAAAACTTTGACAACGGAAAGATTGCCGTAGACGACATTGTCATCGACAGGCAGTCCGGGGCCGCCGTCGGAAAAATCGTAAGCATTGAGGTCAAGCAGACCCGCCACCACAACATCACGTCCGAAGGCGTCTGGGTTCCCGCGCCCAAGCCGAACAACTCCCATCTGATTATCACCGTGGAAGGCCGGGGCTTCCGTCCCAGAGACGGCGGACTGATGGTGGAGGGAAATCTTCTGCACAACAACAGGGGGTTTGAAGTCGCCATTCGCGATACGTTTTTCTGGTTCCGTGTCGCGAGTTTTTCGCTGGAAGACGGCCAATGAGGGACGCCGCGTTTGAGCAAAGCGTCCTCTGCCGTTTCGCCGGCAGGGTTTGGTCGCGCTTTCTGGCCAAGGCGGGTGAAAGCGTTATCCTCCGTCTCCTTCTGGGCAGCCGGATGCTGACCTTTCTCACCCGGCATATGCCGGTGGTGTCCGGCATTTCCGTCGGCCTGCTGTTTATCGTGCCGCACGGGCTGTTCAACAACCTGTACAGCTTCCTTGTGATGCTGGCGCTGACGGTGCTGCTGTTGCTGGGCGCGCTGAACGGGAATGTGAAGGGCTTCGCCATGCACCGCATGGGCTGGTACGCGGCGGCATTTTGGCTGATGGTTCTGATAGGCGCGCTGACGTCGATAAGCGTTGGCCTAAGCCTGCGCTTCCTGATTTTCCATTGCACGGCGTTCCTCACGCTGGTCATCACGCGTTCGGTTTTGACCGACAGGCGCGCGCTGACCAGATTTGTCGCGGTGTTGCTGTCCGCCATAACGGCCGGCGGGCTGTATGGGCTTTTGCAAAGCGTGGCCGGCGTCAATATCGTCCTGTCTCAGGTAGACCTCAGGCGGTTTATAGGGATGCCGGGCCGCATCTACGCGTTTTTCGACAATCCCAACAACTTCGCGGGGATTCTTGTCTTAACGCTGCCCTTCTTTGCCGCCCTCTTCTTTTCAGCCCAAACCAGACTGGGCAGACGCGCCGCCTTTCTGGGCGCGCTGCCGCCCGCCGTGGCGCTGGTTCTCACCTTCTCGCGTTCGGGGTGGATGGCGTTCGGGCTGTCTGTGGTGGTGTTTTTCTACTTCACCTACCGCTGGGCCGTGCCGCTGATTTTCGCCGCCGCGCTGCTGGCGGCGCCGCTGCTCCCCTCCACCATCACCGACCGTTTTTTCTCCATTTTCGCGGGGGATAGCTCCATCAGCTACCGTACCTTTGTCAGCGACACCTACCGTCCCATCGTGTCAAGCAACTGGGCTTTGGGGTCGGGTCTGGGAAGCGAGGTCGTCTACGAGAGCCTGCTGGAGTACTACGAGCGTTTCCCTTGGCTGAACATCGTATGGTGGCGGGTCGCGCCGCACGCGCATAACCTCTACCTTCAGCTTTGGGCGGAGCTGGGGATTGTGGGCGTGGCATCGTTCTGCGGCATGATGATAACCTTTCTGAAAAAAAGCGTCAAGACGCTTTTCAATTCGGCGCGCAAGAATTTCATCGCCGCGGCCGGAATGGCGGGCGTCGCCGGGAGCCTTCTAATCGGCTTTGCCGAATATATTTGGTTTTACCCGCGCGCGCATCTGCTCTTTTGGCTGGTGGTGGGCGTCACGCTTTCCGCTTTCCGGCTGCAAGAAGAGCCTGAATCCGTTTGCGAAGAGGACGCGCCGCCCGTTTATACAACGGAAGCGTGAACCGCAGAGCTTTCTTGAAGGGCTTGCTCTGATACAGCGCAAAAAACGCTTCGCGCCGGGGACTGTGCGTCAGCGGGCGCGTTAAGCGGGCGTTGCCCGCGGCGGCCTCGGCATACGGGCGTACTTGACGGTCATACAGCGGCGGGAGCTTAAGGCCCGTCGCTTTTTCGCTGTTGACCAGCACAAGCGACACCCCTTTCTCCGCGCCGTCGGGCAAAGGTCGGCGCAGCGCCCAAAAATCGGCGAGCGTGAAGTCGGCGCAGCGTTCCGGGCGGGCGTAGGGGCATTGCCCGCAAACCGGGCGCAGAAACAGAGCCGCGCCGAAGCCGTGCCCGTACGCGGTATCGCAGACGGGCTTGGAATAGCGCTTGGCATTGTCAAAAACGACGGTGAAATGCGGGTCGCGCCAGCCCTTGACCTTGTCCTTAAACCGGACGGACACGGCTTTTGCCTTGTGCTTGCGCTCCAAATGCGCCAAATAATCCGCAAACACACCGGGCGACGGCACGCCGTTGCACAACACCTCACAGGTCAACAGCTTTTCGTCGTCGCCTCCCAGATAACCGTAAAGCCCCGCCACTTGACAGGGTGTCCCGGAGTACAACACATGGCGGCCCATGTCCAGCGCGTCCTTTGCTTCGCGGTATGTTCCGGCGGTATCGCTTTGAAGGTATTTTGAGCCGCTGAACGCTTGGCAGCCGTCCTCCGAGTCCGCGCTCCTGTGGGACAGATGGAAGCGCCCGTCAAACGCGGCGCCGAAGACCAAGCCGCCTTTATCCAGCGTATGGCGCGTCAAGACGCGGAAAAAACCGCCGGAGGCGCTTTGAAGCCGTGTCTCATCCTGCGTATGCCACGCGGCAAGGACGGTTTCCGGCGCCGGATGAAAAACGGGTGGTGACAGCACGGGACAGGCAGAGGCGCAAAAGCCGCAGCTTTTGCACGCGTCCTTCACATGAGGATAGAGAAACCCCTCGCCGTCCGCCTCCATCAAAATGGACGCGGACGGGCAGCGATTCGCGCAAGCGCCGCAGCCAGAGCATTGTTCGCGCTCAACCGATTTTGACATGCTATCCCGTTCCTTCCAAAGCGTTTTGAAGATACAAAAGCGACCGTTCACGCTCGGAGCGCAGACGTGCTTCAACCGCGCCATAGTCGATGTCGGATAAATCAACCTCGCCGCCGTCCAAGCGCGGCTCCATTCCCAGCAGCCCCAGAAGATTGCCCGTACGGGAGACACGCCCGTCTTCGCCGCTGCCCGCGCCGCAGATGAAGGGTTTTTGAAACAGGATGGAAAACACGGCGCCGTGGAACGAATTGGTCAGCACAAAGGAGGCGTTTTGAAAAAGCGAGATAAACTCGCGCGGCCCGGCGTCAAACACCATCCTGTCCGCCCCGGGCATTCTCCGGCGCGTCCCGGCAAGCTGCACGGCTTCGACGCCCATCCGCTTCTTGACGCGCCGCGCCGCGTCCGACAAAAGCTCTGGCGGGGAGACAAAATAGGCCAGCAGATACGGCCTTTCAAGCGCCCGCTCCCCCGCCGCCGCGCCCCATTCCTCCCGCGTGAGCAGCAGCGTCGGGTCTAAAACGACCGGAACCCCGCGCCCGGAAACCTTCTCAAGGATTTCCGCGCCCGCCGCTTCCCTCGCCGAGAGATGGGAAAAATCCCGCACCAAGCCGCGCAGCTCGTCCGCGACGGCGCCGTCAATCGCCGCCGAGCCGAAGCTGGGCGCGTAAGCAATCCTGCGCCCGCTTTTCGCAAACGCGCTGAAAAACGACAAGTCAAAGCGATTTTCCTTGAAAATAAACGGATTCCAAATCTGGTCGCTCCCGCTGATATACACGTCGTATTCCGGCGGCTCGGCGCGCAGCTCAGCCAGAGTCAGATACCGTTTCGGGCTTAACTGCATCGCTTCGCGCATAAACGTTTCAAAGCGGTCATACCGCAGCCTGAGCGCACTGAGGCTGAGCAGGCTGTGGAGGTTTCTGGCCGCCGCGGCCGGGGAAAAGCCCTTTTGAAAGACCGTGTTCCCCTCAAGGGTGTCCGGGCGCACATAATCAATCAGCTCGCACCCGCCCGCGAGTCCGGCGACCGTCTTCGCCAGCGCGCAGGCTTGCAGCATCGCGCCGTAATGATGGGCGGCGTGGAAGGTAACGAGGCCGGTTTTCAAAGCGCTATCCCTCCTGCTTCCGCAAGGCGCTGACCGCCATATCAAACAATCGGCGGATGAACTTGCGGTTCATGGCGAAAAAGATGACCAGCGCGAGCGCGAGCATCGCGATTTCTACGCGCATATCGGCCAAATAGTAGCCGTAGGTAAAGAGTACGGTCAGGGCGGAGAGGATGAACAGGGCGGGCAGCTCGATGCGGATGCGGAAAAATTTGCGCGTATGCACAAGGCGGGTCAGGAATACCATGATATAAGCCGCCATTTGTGCCAAAGCCGCCGCCTGCAAGCCCCAGACGGGGACGAGAAACAGGCAGAGGAAGCCGCAGCCCACGCCGATAAAGGTGGTCATAAACGAGCCGAGGGTTTTCTTCGCGCTGAGATAGCCCGTGCCGTAAAACTGAGAGAACGCGGAGAAGATACTGCCGATGTACAAAAACGGGATATACCGCCACGCGGAGGAAAACTCCTCGCCGATTAAGACCATCGTAGCGCTCCGCGTCACCGAGAACAAAATAAGCATCGAGCTGAGCAGCAGCCGCATATAGAGATTGAACGTCTTGGTGTAATACTCGTTCCGGTGTTCCGAGTCATATTCGGTAATAGCGCTCTCCTGCCACGCCAGCCCGAAGATGGAAAAGACCACAATCAAAAGCCCCGGAAACTTCGCGCTGACGGCGTAGATGCCGTTGTAGCTTGTGCCGAGGGTCTGGCTGATGACCGCGCGGCTGACCAGCAGCAGCAGCCACCACATCAGCGCGCCCGGAAGCAGCGGGACGCTGTAGCGGCACATTGATTGTATCTGCCCGAAGGAGAAATGGGACAGCCGCAACCGCCGAAACACCCCCACGGTACGCTCAATGAGCAGCACGGCAACCACGTCGGCTATCATCGTCGAGTACAGAAGCGCCTCCACGCCAAAGCCGAGCGTCACAATCATAAGTATGTTCGCCGCCATCATTACGCCGGTGTAGACGACGCCGCTCACCGCGTAGACCGCGTTCCGCCGCAGGCCCCGCGCCGTCTGCTGAGAGAAAACCAGCATGACCGAGGTGACCATATACCCCGGCAGAATCCCGCCGAACCGGACATCCGCCAGAGCGTTGACGGCAAGGAACGCCGCAACCGCCAGCCCCAGCCCCGCCGCGACGACCGCGAACGCGTTGGTTACGGAGCGGTTGGCGTCGCCGTCGCCGCGCGAGTCCAGCAGATGACGGTAGAGCGCGTCGGTGATTTGCAGCGTGACAAGCGGCGTCATCAGGGAGATGACGGTGAAAAGGATGTCGTAATACCCATAGTCCTCGGTGGAGATATAGGCCGTGTACAGTCCGATGAGCAAGACGCTCATCAGCTTGGACAGCGAGGTTCCCAGCCCGAAGATGAGTATGTTTTTTCCAAGGGAAGACTTTTTGTTCATGCCTGTATTATATCACGGCATGTCAAGCCTGACGCCTTGTTTCGACGTGCGCGGTGTGGTATACTGTGATTACAGGCAGGTGAAAGTATGACAAGCCCACTACAGCTCAAGCACCGCCTATGGGCGGAAATCGACCTTGACCGGCTGACGGAGAACTTCAAATTTGCGCGGAACGCCGCGGTGAACGGGCGGATTATGCCGGTCATCAAGGCCGACGCCTACGGACACGGCGCGGTGCAGACGGCGTTGGCGCTGCGCGAGGCTGGCGCGGACTTTTTTGCCGTGGCGACGCCGGAGGAAGCGCTGCAATTACGCCGCCACGGGGTGATGTGCAAGATTCTCCTGATGGGCACATCGCCCGTCTCCCACCTGAAAGCCTTGGCGGACGCGGATGTGACGCTCTGCGTTCCCGACGTTGACACGGCGCGGCTTTACAGGGAAACGCTCGGCAGACGCCCGGCCGATATACATATCAAATTCGACACCGGCATGACCCGTCTCGGCCTGTCCGCCGAAAACGCCGTCCGCGACGCGCTGCAAATCGCGGAAGCGTTAAAGGTCACCGGGCTGTTCACCCATTTCGCCGCCGCCGACGAGCGGTCGGAGGACGGCTTTACGCGGGCGCAGTTTGACAGGTTTACCGCAATCTGCGATGAACTGCGCGGGCATGGCCTGAAGGACGTCGTTCTGCACGCCGCCAACAGCGCCGCCCTGCTCGCGCACCCGTACGCCCACCATGACTACGCCCGCCCCGGGCTGCTGTTATACGGATATTCCCCCTGCGGCGAGCCAAACCTCTCCCCTGTCCTCTCGCTGTATACTTCAGTCATGCAGTTGCATACCGTTCCCGCCGGCACAACGGTCAGCTACGGGCGGACGTGGACGGCGGAGCGGGAAAGCGTGATTGCCACAGTGCCGGTCGGATATGCGGACGGCCTGTCGCGCGCCCTCTCGGACAGCGGCGCGTATATGCTGGTTCGCGGCCATCGCGCCCCGCTGGCCGGACGGATATGCATGGACTTCTGTATGCTTGATGTGACCGATGTTCCGGGCGCGGCGCGGGGAGACCTTGTCGCCGTGCTGGGCGACGGCTTCGACGCCGCCGACCACGCCCGCCTGTCGGGGACAATTCCTTGGGAGATACTATGCTCCATAGGCCGCCGCGTGCCGCGCGTGTATAAGCGAAGCGGAAAAATCATAGAGGAGACGAATGATGTTGACAGACTTTAACCTTTCCTTCGGAACGGGCGGACTGCGGGGGATTCTAGGCGAAGGCTCCGACCGCATGAATCTGTATACCGTCGGGCGGGCGGCGCGGGGCGTGGCCGGTTGGCTGGGCAGCGCGGGTAAAGCCGTCGTCGCGTATGACACGCGGCTGATGTCGGAGGAATTCGCCCGGTATACGGCGCGTATCCTCATGGAAAACGGTATCGAGGCAATCCTGTTCCCCCGCCCCGTGCCGACGCCCGTACTCTCGTTTGCCGTGCGGAAGCTTGCGGCGGACGCGGGAATTTGCATCACCGCCAGCCACAATCCGGCGGAATACAACGGCTTTAAGGTGTACGGCGCGGACGGCGGACAGATTACGCCGGACGACGCGGACGCAATCACGCGGTGCATCCTTGAGGGCGCGGGCGCGGATGCGGCGGACGCGTCACGCGCACCGATACAGGCATCGGACAGCGTGTTAAGCGATTACCTTGACGCGGTTGAAAGGCTGCGGCTGACGGATATCCCCTGCGATAATCTGCGCGTGGCCTACACGCCGCTCAACGGCGCGGGCTTGGAGTGCGTGACGGAAGTGATGCGTCGAATCGGCGCGGAGGCTGTTGTCGTACCGGAGCAAAGAGCGCCGGACGGCCGCTTCCCTACCTGCCCCAAGCCCAACCCGGAGGAGGAAAGCGCGCTGGAACTGGGCAGCAAGCTCTGTCTGGCGCAAGACTGCGACTTTTTACTGGCGACCGACCCCGATTGCGACCGTGTCGGCGTATCGGTTCGCCATCAGGGCGCGATGCGCCGCCTGACCGGCAACGAAGCCGGGCTTCTGCTGCTGGAATATATCTGCCGTTCTTTGAAGGAGAGCGGTAGGCTGCCCGCGCGGCCCGTGGCGGTGAAAACCATCGTCACAAGCCCGTCGGCGCGGGAGATATGCGATGACTACGGCGTGGAGCTTCGCGACGTGCTGACCGGGTTTAAGTATATCGGCGAGCAGATAGGGCTGCTGGAGCGGGACGGCGAGGCGGAGCGGTTTATCTTCGGGTTTGAGGAAAGTTGCGGATATCTCTCCGGCATCCACGCCAGAGACAAGGACGGCGTGAACGCGGCGCTGCTGATATGCGACATGGCCGCGGCGTACAAACGGGAGGGCATGACTCTGATTGACGGGATGGAAAGGCTTTACCGGCGGTACGGGCGTATAACGACGCTGCTGAAATCGGCGGAGACGGGGCCGGAAGCGGTTGACAGCCTGCGGAAAAACCCTCCGAGCGAGATTGCGGGGCGGCCCGTTTTGAAAATAACCGACTACATGGACGGGGCGGAGGGTCTGACGGCGGACGTTCTGGCCTATGAAATACCGGAGGGCACCGTCATTGTGCGGCCCAGCGGGACGGAGCCGAAAATCAAGCTATACTACATTCTAAGGGGAACGGACGATGCTGAACAAATCGACGCCGATTTTCAAAGACTACATTTGGGGCGGGACGCGCCTTAAAGAGGAATACGGAAAAAAAACAGAGCTGCCACGTGTCGCTGAAAGCTGGGAGGTATACGAAGGCCCGGTTTTGATGAAGCTGATTGACGCGCGGGAGAATTTGTCCGTGCAGGTTCACCCGGACGACGCGTATGCCCGCGGGGTTGAAAACGGGACGGGCAAAACAGAGATGTGGGTGATATTGGATTGCGAGCCGGGGGCGTTTATCTATTTCGGCTTCAACCGGGAGATGACCCGTGAGGAAGTCCGCGAACGCATCCGGGACGGTACGCTGACCGAGACGCTTCGCGTCCTGCCGGTGCGCCGCGGCGACGTGGTGTTTATCCCCGCCGGGACAATCCACGCCATCGGCGCGGGGATTGTGTTGGCGGAGGTTCAGCAAAACTCCGACCTCACTTACCGCGTGTATGATTTCAACCGCGTAGGCGCGGACGGGAAGCCTCGCGAGCTGCATATCGAAAAAGCGCTGGACGTGCTGCGGTTCCTGCCCTCCTCCCCTGCCGCCCCGGGCTCCTGCATTCTAAACGGGGACGCCGACCACCAACTGGAGCGCTTGACAAAAAACGAATTTTTCATCGCCGACAGGCTGACGCTTTCGGGACAATACAAACACAACGCGGATACGGGCTTGATTCTGCTCTGCGTTGAGGGCGACTGCGCGCTCCGCCGCGACCAAGAGGAAACGCACGTCACAAAAGGCGATTGCGTCACGCTGCCTTCCGGCGAAACGTCGTTTTCAGGAATCGGCGCGTTTATCTTGACGAAATGCCCGGGCATGTGATATACTGAGCGTCGCGGAGACGAAGAGCGCGTCAAGGGACAATTCATTTGCCCGTTCGCGCTTGACACCAAATATGCGCTGGTAGCTCAGGTGGATAGAGCATCTGCCTTCTAAGCAGAGGGCCCGGGGTTCGAGTCCCTGCCAGCGTGCCATCAAACGCTGAATCCATACGGGTTTGGCGTTTTGATGTAACACAGGCTTAGCAAAGGAGGCAACGTTCCCATGAAAACCTACCGCAAAGAACTCACCTTCCGCACCAAAACCCGCCGCGCCTATCTCAACATCACGCCGCAGGTGGACGCCGCGCTTGCCGAGAGCGGCATCCGTGAGGGGTTGTGCCTTGTCAACGCCATGAACATCACCGCCAGCGTATTCATCAACGACAACGAAAGCGGCCTGCACCGCGACTTTGAGCGCTGGCTGGAAAAACTCGCGCCGGAGAAACCCCACAGCCAGTACGACCACAACGGCTATGAGGACAATGCCGACGCGCATCTGAAACGCTCCGTCATGGGGCGTGAAGTGGTTGTCGCCGTTACAAAAGGTAAGCTGGACTTCGGGACATGGGAGCAGATATTCTATGGCGAGTTTGACGGGATGCGCGACAAGCGCGTACTGGTGAAGATTATCGGGGAGTGATGAACCATGCTCTATGAATTTTCCCTATCTGCCACCCGCGAGGATTTCTACAACATTACCCCGCAAGTCCGTGAAGCCGTCGCCAAGAGCGGCGTGACGGACGGTATCACGGTGGTGTTCTGCCCGCATACGACGGCGGGCCTCACCATCAACGAAAACGCCGACCCCGACGTGGTTCACGACCTTCTGCTCGGACTGAACAAAGCCTTCCCCGACCGCCCGGAGTTCCGCCACGGCGAGGGCAACAGCGCGGCACACTTGAAAGCGTCGGCAATGGGGTCGAGCGTGACGGTGATTGTCAGCGGTGGGAAGCTGGTGCTTGGCACATGGCAGGGAATTTATTTCTGTGAGTTCGACCCGCCAAGGAACCGCAAGTTTTTTGTGAAAGTTGGAGGTAACGGCACATGCGCCTGTTCATCCACAAAACACAGCACACCAAGTTCAAAAGCGGGATACGCAGCGAACGAGCCGCCCGCGCGCTGATGGAGCTGGGCTATACCCGTGTGTACGATTTCGGCGGGATCGTAGATTGGCCGTATGGAACGATTCCCGCTCAATAGTCCCTCACCCGAACTCGCGCGCCAGTATATCCATGTAAATTTTGTCGAAATACTTCCCGTCTTTGAATACCCATTCACGCCGCCGCCCGGCTTCCCGGAACCCCGCCTTTTTATAACAGGCAATAGCCGCGTTGTTGTCTGCATGAACGGAAAGCATGATATTGTTAAGATTCAATGTTTTGAAGCCGTAGCCGAGGACTAATCTAATGGCTTCAGTGCCATACCCCTTGCCTCTGTGGGTAGCCTCGCCGATGAAAATGCCGAGAAAGGCATTTCTGTTAAGATGGTCAATGTCATGCAGGCTGATGTGACCGATAAGTATGTCACCCTCAAGGAGTACCATAGCGAAGCGATACCCTTTTAATTCTTCAAGGGTCTTTTTCGCGCTCGCCAGCGATACAAGATTATGATGCCCGCCATAGTGATCGTTAAGGGTTTTGTCGTTCATCCATTCAGCCCATTTGGTGTAAATCTCTGTGTCATCGGCATTGAACGGCGAGAGATAGAGCCGCTCCCCGACAATTTTACGAAAATAACGCATGAAAAGACCTCCTATATGTTTTTATATCGGCAATCATCAGCATACGATAACCGATAGGGATATATTCTTTATGCTGTGGCAACAGGAGCTTTTGCACACAGTGTTTGTTTTCTACAGCTGCAATAAGCGGACAGCCTTTTTATAAGCTAACTCAAGATAATTCATGGCTGATAAATCATGGTATATAACGCATTTTTCGTGCTTTCTATCCCAATCAACCTCTAAAGTAAAATAATCGACATTTTTACACTGTTTCAATTTCTGCATTTTATCGTTCCAATCAACGGTCCCGTCAAAAGGAAGAATATGCGCATCGCCATCACCGAAGTTATCGTTTATATGTAAAGCGAATAGTCTGTTACCGTATCGTGAAAGACAATCTTGATTTGGGTGGCGCCAATTTTCATGTCCGCTATCATAACAAAAGCCAACATAGGAAGATGGAAATTTTTCAAAAACTGCATCCAAATGCTCAAGGGAAGTAAGGTTTTCAAATGCGAGTTTTACTTCCCTTTGCTCGGCAACGTCAACAATTTTCTTGATTCTTTCCAATCCCGCATCTGTCACTTCAACATTTTCCTTAAAGGATGTAAGGTGAATTACCACTGTAGAAATATTGTGAGTATGGCAATCCTCAACACAAGATATGAGCATGTTCTGAAAATCTTCTCCGTCTATACCTTCAAGCCAAAGCCCATTGGGAGAAAATTCAGGAGACATAAACTGTGCATGTACATTGTCAATTTGTAAACCAATTTTTCTCGCCATGTCTGGTTGTTCGTGTTTATCTTCTCCATCCCACCACAAGCTCGCAGCATCAAATCCGGCGTTTTTTATTAGCTGTAACCGTTCCTCAATAGGCAAGTTATAGCTAAACCACGAAAACATTCCTATGCCAAGCATATTTCCAACCTCCATAACTATAAATTTTCTGCGCCATGAACAAGCAATACACACCCTGCCCAAATACCCCTGTCGGCAGTCATCATTATAGCATAAGAAGAATGCTATGACAACACGATCCGCAAAAACTCACGCACGCCGTAGGGCGCGACGCCCTCGGCGCGCCGTGTTTGCCCATTTTGCGCGCCCGGAGAAACGGCGGGCGTTTTTTTGGGGCGGATGGAGGCTTTTGGGGAGAACGCGGGCGCACAAAGTGCGCCCCTACAGGGTTGGGTACGATCATAACCAGGGGAACAAGAGACTTGCCGCAGCCGCGGAGCAGCGACGCAGGAAATGTTTATTAGGTGCGCAGCAAATATTATAATTTCAATTCAAAAAATAAATCTGCGTTCGTATTATCATTGTAAGCAGGAACTTCAACAAAACCATTTTTTCGATATAATTTTATTGCTGCATGAAAGTCTATTCTGGTATCAAGCAATATTTTATCAAACCCATTTTTTCGTGAGTAATCAATAACCGTTTCAAGTAATAAACGCCCATAACCCTTGCCTTGATATTCTTTCAATACAAACATTCGCTTCAACTCTATATGTTTTCCGTTCGCACTCACCTGACAGATGTTTTTAGCGGCAACTGTTCCAATCAACACAGTACCGTCATAAAGGCACCAAAAACAACCGTTTTTCATGTATGCTTCGCATATATTAGCTATGTCGGAATGTCTTCCGGCAGGGTCATAACCCCATCCCATATTAGCATAGACTTCCTTGAAACATATTTGAATAAAGTTTTCAATATCTTGTTGCATGTCTTTATCGTAAATTTTCAATTTGACCATTTTTTATTTTCCTCCTCCTTGCAGATAATATAAATTTTCTGCGCCATGAACAAGCAATACACACCTTGGAAGAATATCCCTATCGGCAGTCATCATTATACCATGTCAAGCGCATCGGACGCAAGTGAATTGCGTCCTCATGCGCTCTTCGCCGCAGGCGCATTATACCATAAGAAGAACACTATGACAACACGATCCGCACAACTCACACACGCCGTAGGGCGCGCCGGGGGCGTCGCGCCCTACGGCGTGTGCGGCCAGGTAAACGCGGCGCGTAGACGCCCATATAGGGCGCCCCTACACCGTCATTGCGGGCTTGCCCCGCAATCTCTTGGAAGGGATGATTCGCAAATACTGGGGGATTGCGGGTCAAGCCCGCAATGACGAAAGCCCGCATCGACGAAAACAAGGGAATCAACGATTAAATAATCCCCATCTCCTCAAGCCTCTCAGCATATCGGTCGTTTTCTCAACAACAAAATCCGCTCCCGCGTTTTTCAGCGTGTTATAATCAAACGTACTCATCACGCCCACGCAGGACATCCCGGCCGCCTTGGCCGCCTGGCATCCGGCGACCGCGTCCTCCACTACAAGGGTCTCCCCCGGATGTCCTCCCAGTTTCCCGCACGCAATGAGGAACGCCTCCGGGTCCGGCTTATGCTTGGTCACATCGTTTCCGGTGACGACCGCGTCAAAATCGGCGCTGGACAGCCCCATGCAGCGCAGGTTGATGCTGACCTTAACCCAATCCGCGGCGGAGGCGACGGCCAGCTGGCAGCCGCGCTCCCTCAGCTTCGCCAGCAAATCCCCGATGCCTTCATAGACAATCACATACTCTCCGGCAATCTCCCCGTATATGTCATACGCCTCGTCCTTCATCTCCGGACGGAACGGAAGCCCGTATTTTTCAGCCACCCCGCCGATAAACCGGTTTGCGCCCATTCCCGTAAACGGCAGAAAGTCCTCCTGCGGCACGTCCACCCCCCGGCCAGCAAACATTTTCACGCTCGCCGCGCGGATGGCGCGTTCGGAATCCACCAGAACGCCGTCCATATCAAAGATAATATACCGTATCAAAGTTAGCCTCTCCCCGCTTTCAGATTCCAGAGCCATTATAGCATGGGGAAAGCGATATGACCATAGGAATCAACAGAGACGGAACGGTGAACCGGAAATACAAAGTTGACTTGAATGCCGCCCTGTTGTATAGTTTAAGAAGGTTTTATAGAGAGGGGCATGAAACCAAGCTGTATCACGCCGGGGGCGAAAATGATCGGGGGGAGCGATAAAATTATGCTTACTGAAACACGGAAACCGCAACCCTATAAAATCCGTCCACTGGACGCCGCTCTCCGGGAGAGGATACAGCCCACCGTTGACGAGACATGGGGAGGACCGTATCTGGCGATCAACGGGAAGCTGTGGGATTCGCGCGCAATGCCGGGATACGCGGCGGTCTGCGGCGATGAGGTTTTGGGCTATTTGCAATGACAACGCCCGCGCGTTTCGGTTTTATCAGCGGCGCGGCTTCACGATACGCGAAATACGGCTGGGCGCGATCGGCGCGGCACGGCGGTTGAAGCCGTCCATACCGCTCGCCGGCGAGGACGGTATACCGCTCCGTGACGAGATTGAGTTTGAGATTGAGGTATAGTACATGCGCCTGTTCATCGCCGGACGCTTCAAATGCGACGGCGGAGCGAGCTTGGCGCCGACACGGCCGGGGAGTTGACTGTATGAATGGCATCTGTGAAACCGTGGACGAATATATCGCCCTGTATGACGGCGAAGCGCGTGAACGCATGGAGCGCCTGCGGGCGCTGATGGTAAGCTGTTCGCCCGATATAACCGAGAAAATCGCATGGGGGATGCCAACCTTTGTGCTGAACGGAAACCTTGTACACTTCTCCGCGCAGAAGCGGCACATCGGCTTCCATCCGGGGGCAAGCGGCGTGGAAGCGTTTGTGAAAAAAACCGCGGATTACAAACACTCCAAAGGAACCGTACAGCTGCCCCATGACAAGCCGGTTCCCTACGATCTGATCCGGGAGGTCGTAATGCTCCGGATACGCGAGAATACGGGGCGGTGAGGATGCAAATCGGCTTGCAATCAATATGAAATCGGGATATAATGACAGGGATGGGATGGGATGGGGTGTTCGTTCCATAGAATTTTTTATTTAGGGGGTAATTATGAAAACCAGATTAACCCATGTCAGGGCCAATGTACGGGATTTGCATAAAGCCATTGAATGGTATGAAACCATTCTCGGCTTTAAGTGTACGGGCGCGGATATAAACGACAGATGGCAGTACGCCGATTTTGAGTGCGGCGAGGGTGCGGTGTTTGCCGTTATGGTTGACCAAAGGGTTCCCTCAAATGCCCGCTTCAATTTTGACGTTGACGACGTTAATACCTTGTGGGAACGTTTGAAAGATACGGTTGAAGTCATTCAGCCGATTGAAACCATGCCTTACGGAACAAGAAAATTTACCGTAAAAGATTTGGACGGAAACGAACTGGGATTCGTTCAGCAAGGCGGTCTGTCCGCTATGGATAACTTGAAAACTTTATATGATCAAGCCCTATAAGCTCCCCCTCCGCGCCGCGCAAGCGGAGTTTACCGAGAAAAAGAGCCGTTTTATCGGCCATATATCGCCGGTTTCCTCCGAGGAGGAGGCGCTGTCCTTCCTGCGCGCTATCCGCGCCAGGCACCGCGAGGCGTCGCATAACGTCTACGCCTACCGGCTCAAAGACGGCGGAATCTGCCGCCACAGCGACGACGGAGAACCCTCCGGCACGGCGGGGATGCCGCTGCTGGAGGGTTTCCTAAAGCAGGATATTTTCGATTTTTGCTGTGTCGCCACCCGGTACTACGGCGGTATCATGCTGGGCGCGGGCGGTCTGGTGCGCGCCTATGCCCGCTGCGGGACTGCCGCGCTCGAGGCGTCCGGCGTGGGCGTTATGCGTGAGATGACGCTGTGCGCGGCGGCGGTTCCCTATCCGCTGTACGAGACGGTCAAACGCCTGCTGATGGCCGGCGGCGCGGAAATCCGGTCAGAGGATTTCGGCGTTGACGTCCGGCTGCGATTTGCGGTGATTTCAGACAACGTGCCGGCGCTTCGCGCCAGCCTCACCGAACTGACGGCGGGTACGGTCGGGGTAAGCACAGAAGGGACACAACTGTCGGCGTCGCCTTGAATGGGACGGACGGGCGCGCGCGGTTATGGATGCGAAACGGGACGCGCGTTCCTAGTCGTCCTTCTTAAAGGGCATGAACGGAACGAGCTTTGACGCCAGGCCCGACGCGGTCATCGTTTGCAGCCAGACCTTTCCCGGACCCTCCAGGGTGGTCAGGAACAGTCCCTCGCCGCCGAACAGAATGTTTTTGAACCCCTTGACCATTTCGGCGGAGAATTTGACCCGCTGCTCAAAAGCGGCGACATTTCCCGTATCAACCTTGAGCTTTTCGCCGGGAGCGAGATCGATTTCCTTTACGCTGCCGTCTATTTCAAGAAACGCCGTGCCGCTGCCCGAAAGCTCCTGCATGACCAGCCCCTCACCGCTGAACAGGCCGGCTTTCCAGCTATGGCCGGCATACATCTTCAGCTCGACGTCGGGCTGTGCGCACAGGAACGCGCTCCGTTGAATGACATACGGCCCCTGCGCCAGATCCAGCATCACGATGTTGCCGGGGAAGGTCGACGCGAAGGTAATAGACTGCCCGCTGCCGGTAGCTGTGTACGTCGCCATAAACAGCGAATCGCCCATCAGCGCGCGGCCAAGCCCCCGCATAAAGCCGCCCTTCATATTGGTTTCCATGTTGATGTCCGCCGACATCCAGGTCATGCCGCCCGACTGCGTGTAAATCGACTCGCCGTTTTCCAGGCTAACCGTCACGGCGGGCAGGTTTCCTCCGAAAATTTCGTACTGCATAATAAGCTCCTTTCAAAATAATGGTCTTTTGTTTGCGGGACATCCCGCGCGCGTGTCAACGGTTTCGCCGCTGCGGTGTTTGATCCGTCATGAACCCCCTTTTACCCGGCGCTCCGCATACCCCGGCCGCAGCCTGTATAAAAAAGGAATGCGGGAAGCAGGGCATAAATACATCCAGATTATAGCATACCACACGGGCAAGCTGTTGAAAAGGGAAATTTTTATTTTTCAGGGCAAGAGCATGTACTTTTGCTCTAATCCCGCCCGCGTTTGCCCGTATCCCCGCCGTAGGGCGCGATGCCCACATCGCGCCGTGTTTGCCCCGCCGCACAGACCGTAGGGGACGCAGACCTCGGCGTCCCGCAGGGTTATCCGCAAACTTTGGGGAACGGGTTTTCACCGTTTGCCCGTGCGGCTGTTGGTTTGGGTGGTGTTCAGGCATTCCCGGGGGAGGTCTCCCCCGGACCCCCCACTGGGGGCGTGCCGCCCCCAGCCCCCCTGCCGGTCATACGGGGGTTTTGTTTGT